>Ga0302305_1000098_pt1 | contig 60377 bp, 79 predicted proteins | sample III_Palsa_E2_3_FD_198764 | JGI IMG/M metagenome (GOLD analysis project Ga0302305, IMG submission 198764) | Peat permafrost microbial communities from Stordalen Mire near Abisko, Sweden - III_Palsa_E2_3 | ecosystem: Environmental > Terrestrial > Soil > Palsa > Peat permafrost | place: Sweden... | reverse complement strand
AGCGTGGTCGGGGCCGTGCTCGGCGCCAGCGTCGCCGGCGCGGCGGAGGGCGCGCGCGAGGGCGGCTCGGTGGCCGGGGCGGCGGTGGGCGCGCGCGAGGGCGGCGCGGTGGCCGGGGCGACTGACGGCGCGGCGGAGGGCGGCGCGGAGCCAGGGCTCGCCGAGGGCGCGTTGGTGAAGGGGATGCACAGGCAGAGCACGGCGCAGGTGTTCGTGCAGTACATGTAGGCCTCGGAGACCCACCTGCCGTCGGTGGCCCAGGGCCTGCCGATGCGGCTCTTGGCCTTGGGGGGCGCGGGGTAAAAGTCCTGGCAGTTCTCCTGCGCCAGGCTTCCGTTGGTGTCGGTGCCCGTCCACGTGCAGCCCCAGAACGCCGCGCCGGCGGCCTCGAGCGAGTTCACGAGCGGCAGCGTCCACAGCGCGGTCCAGTTGTCGGCGACGCGCACGCCGAGCGCGGAGACGACGGGCTGGCCGTCGTCGACGGCCACGAGGTCGACTGCGTTCTGCGCCGAGGTGCTCACCAGCGGCAGGCGCGCGGCGCACACGCCCGGCCCGCCGGCGCACACCGGCGCGCCGGCGAAGGTGCCCTGCGTCAGCGTGCCCGTGTATACGGTCAGCGCGGCGCTGGCTCCCGCGGCCAGCAGCAGCAGCAGGAGGGCCGCGAGCATTGTGTGTTGAGTGTGAGCAGGTTTATGTTATGCAACAGCAGGGGAGGCGCTCGGCGCCGCGGAGGGCGACGTGGTGGGCGCCGCGGAGGGCGACGTGGTGGGCACCGGGTCGGCCACGGGCGTCTCGGTGGGCCTGCGGCGGCGGGTGAGTGCCGGCGCTAGGGCGCGGGCGCACGCTCTGGACGGGTTCAGCGAGGCCGAGGCGCTCGGACCCTGCGTCGGCGCGGTCGTCGGCTGCGAGAGCGCGGGGCCCAGCGTCGGCGCGGTCGACGGCTGCGCGAGCGTCGGCGCGGTCGTCGGCTGCGCGAGCGTCGGCGCGGTCGTCGGCTGCGCGAGCGTCGGCGCGGTCGTCGGCTGCGCGAGCACTGGGCCGAGCGTCGGCGCAGTCGTGGGCTGCGAGAGCGCGGGGCTGGTCGACGGCGCGTCGGTGCCCACGGGCGGGATGACCGGCGTCTGCGTCGGGCTGCTGGGCGTCAGTCTCCTGCCGCCCGGGGGAAGCGCACGAGACCGAGGGCGACCCGGTGGGCAGGTTGGCGCCCGTGGGCGCGACGCTCGGCGAGAGCAGGGGCGCCACCGACGGGGACGTCGTCGGCAGGTTGGCGCCCGTGGGCGCGACGCTCGGCGAGAGCAGGGGCGACATTGAGGGCGCCGTCGACGGCGCGTCCTGCACCGTGGGCGGCATCGTGGGCGTCTGCGACGGCGTGCCCGACGGCGAGCTCGAGGGAGCGTCCTGGACCGTGGGCGGCATCGTGGGCGTCTGCGACGGCGTGCCCGACGGCGAGCTCGAGGGAGCGTCCTGGACCGTGGGCGGCATCGTGGGCGTCTGCGACGGCGCGCCCGACGGCGAGCTCGAGGGAGCGTCCTGCACCGTGGGCGGCATCGTGGGCGTCTGCGACGGCGCGCCCGACGGCGAGCTCGAGGGAGCGTCCTGCACCGTGGGCGCGCCCGTGGAGGTGGCCGAAGGCGCTCGCGAGGGCGCCGCGGTGCCTGGTGCCTCGGAAGGCGCTCGCGAGGGCGCCGCGGTGCCTGGTGCCTCGGACGGCGCTCGCGAGGGCGCCGCGGTGCCTGGTGCCTCGGACGGCGCTCGCGAGGGCGCCGCGGTGCCTGGTGCCTCGGACGGCGCTCGCGAGGGCGCCGCGGTGCCTGGTGCCTCGGACGGCGCTCGCGAGGGCGCCGCGGTGTCCGGGGCGGCAGAGGGGCTCGCGGTGGGGTAGACGGTCGGCGCCGAGCTGGGAAAGGCGGTGGGGAAGGGCGTCGGCGCGTTGGTGTAGCCCGCGCGCGGGCTGACGGAGGGCCGCCGGGTGGCGGGCGAGCGCGTGGGGGCCTTGCTGGGCCGCGAGCGCGAGGGCGAGCCGGAGGGCCGCTCTGACGCCGGGGCCCTGGAGGGCGCCGCGCTGGGCCGCGCTGACGCCGGGGAGAGGGTCGGCGAGCGCGACGGCCTGGGCGAGGGGGCGGCGGAGGGCTTCCTGGACGGGCTCCGGGTGGGCGAGCGCGTGGGCCGTTGCGTGGGGCGCCAGGTGGGCGCGCGCGAGGGCCCGCGCGAGGGCGCGCGGCTCGGGGCGCGCGAGGGCCTGCGCGAGGGCCTGCGGCCGGGTTAGCGCGCGCGCGGGGGGACGCACGAGTGCGACGGGCTGGGGATGGGCGCGAGCGACGGGCGGCGCGAGGGCGCCCTGGAGGGCGGGCGCGAGGGCCGGCGCGAGGGCGCCTGCGAGGGCGCGCGGCTCGGCCGGCGGCTCGGCGCGGCGGAGGTCGGCGCGGCGGAGGGCAGAGTGGGCGCGGCCGAGGTCGGCGAGGGCGTGGGGGCGGGCGTGGAGCTCGGGTCGACGCAGAGGCAGAGCACGGGCAGCGCGAGCGCTGCGCAGTCGGCGAAGGCGCCCGTGCCGAGCAGCGTGGTCGCCGAGGCGGCGTTGCCGTAGCCGCACGGTGCGTAGCTGCCCTGCGGCGTGCTCTGCGTCCAGTAGTTGCCGTAGACGACCCACTGCAGCGAGTTCTGGAGCGCGCCGAGCCGGAAGCTGGGCGTGATGAGCACGCCGCCCTGGCACGTGCGCAGCGGCGCGCACGAGTCGAAGGAGAAGTCCTGGCCCGGGAAGGCGGCCAGCGGCACGACCTCGGCGCAGGTGGTCGGCCTGAGCGCCGACTCGATGCAGGCCATGTCGGCCGAGTCGTACGTGACGTTGCTGCCGAGTATGCTGGCGCTGGTGCGGTAGAGGCAGAGGGGCGCGGGCGCGTCCGGGGGGAAGGGCGCGTTGTTCACCAGCGTCGTGCCGATGAGGCAGGGCGTGGCCGCCGCCGCGGCGGCGAGAAGCAGCAGACGCAGCATTGAGTGGTAAACCAACGCGTTTACACTTGGAGCGCGCGCTCTACTGCCGCGGAGGCCCAGTCGACCCAGGGCTCGAGCGTCTCCGCGGGCCAGAGGTAGATGAGCCCGTCCTCGGCGAGCACGGTCGCGCGCCACAGCACGAGCGAGGTGGCCGCCATGAGCAGGAAGACGCCCTCGGCGGCGAGGATGGCGTGCATGTCGTAGGGGTCCGCGGCGAGGTTGCGCGCCTTGAGCACGGCCCATACCAGCAAGACCGCCGCGAGCGTGTGGCGCAGCAGGCGCGACGGCCGCATGGAGTTGTGCGGCGCCCCATCCAGATCGCTGAGCCAGTCCAGCGCGTCCATGAGCGGAGGGCACGCCGCGAAGAGCGCCACGAAGAGCGCCACGCACCCCGCGCCCCATACGAGGAACCCCGTGCCGATCTGGTGCATCAGAACGAGGTAGCGGTAGGGCGCCACGAAGCGCTCGACGGAGGCTTCTGTCATCCAGACGAAGCCGCGGGCCAGGTCGTCTGCCGTCCAGGCGAAGACGCGGGCCAGGTCGTCTGCCGTCCAGACGAAGACGCGGGCCAGGTCGGCCGCGACTTGCCGGTAGGGCGCCAGGAGGAGCTCCATGCCGAGTGGCCGCTCACTCATGACCGGCTCCGTCGCCCAGGCCGTGGACGCCGCGCCTCCCGGGCCGGCGCGCTTCGAGTACAGCCTCGGCGTGGACGCCGCGCAGGGCGAGCTGCACGTGCTGCTCGCGTGCGTGCGCCCGGGCAGGCGCACGGTCAGCCAGCACGTGACCCTGCCGCTGCAGGGCGCCGCCGAGCGCATGCCCGCCTTCGCGGCGGCGGCCGCCGCGTGGTTCGAGGAGGCGAAGGGGTTTAACACCTAATGTCCGCGCAGCACCGCGCCAATGGCGTGCGCGTGCTGCAGCAGCGTGAACGCCGCGAGCACGGTCATCCCGAAGCAGAGGTGCTCGCTCGCCGAGCTGCCCGGGTCGAGCCATGTATGGCAGACCGCCAGCGTCAGGCAGAAGGACGCTGCCAGCATGTCGATCCACAGCATGTCCATCGCAAACGTGTGTGTTACACCTTCGCCGAGCCGCTCAACGAGCGGTTTCCAGGCGGTGGAGCACGCTGCGGAGCGTGAAGTAAAAGTGGCCCCCGCCCAGGCGATCTGCTCCGCCCTGGCGATCGGCCGGGCGACGGCGCCGAAGCAGATGAAGGCGTTATTGTCCGCGGCGACGCGGCCGTCCGCGCGCACGGCGATCTGCCACGCGCCGTCCCCCAGCCGGCGGTGCTCGCCCGTAGCCAGCTTCCACACGGACCACGCCCCCGTGTCGTGCAGCGCGTAGAAGCCGTCCTGCGTCGCGAACCCATGGAACATGACGTCGTGCAGCGCCAGCTCGCGCAGCAGCGCGCCCTCGTGCGTGAGCAGCTCCAGCCGGCAGGGGGTGTACTCGACTATGGCGTACGTGGCGCTGGCGTACAGCTCGGTGACGCTGCCGGCGGGTCTGTGCGCCCAGGTCACCGGGGCCGCCCCGCCGCACACGTCCAGGACCTGGAACGCCGTCTGGCTGCCTGCCCCCCCGGGTAACGTGAGCGCCAGGAGCGTGGTCGCGGTGAGCAGCTGGCCCTTCAGGTAGTACGCGACGTGCACGCCCTTGCCGAGGACGACGACGGCGCTCCGCACGATCGCGTCAACCTGCAGCGCGTCGCCCAGGGGCGAGAACGTCATGTCGGCGTAGTACTCGTACGGGGGCAGCGCGGGCAGCTCGGTGACGCACCGCAGGCCGAAGGGCTCGGTGTCGTAGAGGTGGACGGCGTCGTAGTTGGTGGTGTAGATGACCGCCAGCGTCGCGCCGTCCGGCGACGCGGCGTAGCAGAACGCGTCGGCGGCGCTGACCGCGACGGGCACCCAGCTCGCGAGCAGCGGCATGCGCGCCGCGAGCGACGGCGGCACGGAGGGCCACCTCCCGGGGTCCGCGCAGACCTCCCTGGCGGCCGGGAGGAAGAGGTGCGGGTCGTCGCGGAAGCGGCCCCACAGCTCGCCGCACGCGCGCGCGGCGCGCACCGCCGCGCGCGGCGCGAGGGCGGCGAGCACGTGCATCAGCTCGCGCGGCAGGTCCTTCAGCGCAGCGGGTCCTCCGTCGTCCTGGCGAACCGGGGAGCCCATGCCTACTCCGCGCAGCTGCCCGGAGCTCGGCGAGTGCACGCTGCGAGGACGAACTCCACGACGAGGGGGCCGGGCGGTTCGGAGAAGGAAAGCTTGCGCATGTGTGTTACTTCGTAACGGCTTCCTTACCACCGTGTCGTTCCGGTTGCGAGCAGCAGCCCGTTCAGGATCATGATCGGCAGCATGTGGCGGAGCACGACGCGGAGCACGTCCCGCAGGAAGCGGCGGGGGCACCGGGCCGGCGCGTCGTACAGGGTGGCTACGGCGAAGACGGAGGAAAAGTATAACAGACAGGTCAGCGCCGCTGCCGCCCACATGCCCCGCAGCGCGTAGAGCACGTGCAGATTGGAGACATCTCCCTGCCGGCCAAGACCCGCATGCGATGAATTACTACCCGCGCGTGCATGCAGAACGTAAGGAGCAGGCATAGAGCCAGGGCGGCAAGGAGGTGGGTTTCGTGAGTGAGCGGGCCGCGCGAGAGAACGCGCGGCAGGCGGATGCAGAGCGCGGTGGCCACGGCGATTTCGAGGAGTGCGGTGAAGGTTTCCATGAGTGAGCGAGTTACACCCACGTCGCGCTCTCCCGCTGCCGCAGAAGCGGCAGGCGGGCGCGGATGGCATGCAGCCAGAACTCGCGCGAAGAGTCGTTCAGGGGCTTGACTTCGTGGCGCGACGGCGAGCACCACGCCTCGTCCAAGGTGTAGGCCGCGTAGTTCTGGTCCCACCCGCCGGGGAAGTGCGGCAACACCAGCCAGGCACCGTCGTGCACGGCGTCGGCGTACTCGAACCAGCTGGAGTACGTCTCGTCCGGAATGACCCTTCGGGAGATGTGCAGTTCGGGCCACCATGACGAGCAAGGGTCCGTGCGGTTGAGGTGCGTGTCGACCCAGTCCTCTGGCGGCGCGATGGCGGAGGCGCCGGCGAGGCAGGCGAGCATGAGCAGAAGCATGGAACGAAAGTGTGTCTACTCTGCGCACAACGACAAACACCGCCGCCAGGATCCGCTCTGCTTTCCGGGAGCCGTTCGGCCCGCCAGCAGGGGAAAATCACGCACACACGCGTCGCCGCCGCGGTCTCTCAGGCTGTTTTCCGTTAAGCGAAATCCTCCGCGCTCCGACAGCCAGAAAGCGCCTTTTCGAGAGCCGACGCGCGCGGAGCGTAGTGTTAGGCCGGCGTTTGCGGCAGAGGCCGGCGTTAACCCGATGAAGGAGCCGACTTGGCTGGCTGGGGCCCAGGAGCCGAGGCGTCCAGAAGCTACCCGGTGCCCACCAGAGACGGGTGCCTGCCCCCTGCCTCCTTTTGCTGCAAAAGCACTCGCGTTCCTGCGTGAAAACATAACTGTTCCTGTCAGGAACAGTTATGTTTTTGCAGCAAAAGCAAGCAGGGGGCAGGCACCCGTCTCTGGTGGGCACCGGGTAGCTTCTGGACGCCTCGGCTCCTGGGCCCCAGCGAGCCAAGTCGGCTCCTTCATCGGGTTAACGCCGGCCTCTGCCGCAAACGCCGGCCTAACACCACGCTCCGCGCGCGTCGGCTCTCGAAAAGGCGCTTTCTGGCTGTCGGAGCGCGGAGGATTTCGCTTAACGGAAAACAGCCTGAGCGACCGCGGCGGCGCCGCGTGTGTGCGTGATTTTCCCCTGCTGGCGGGCCGAACGGCTCCTTAAAACAGACCGGCTCCTGGGGGAATAACGGGCGTTACAGCCTGTGCTGCTCCAGCCTGGGCGTGAAGGCGCGCTGCTGGGGCGGCAGGAGCGGGGCCTGCAGCAGGCCGGCGGGGGGCTCGCCGTGCTTGGAGTCGGCGTAGATGCCCGGCTCGGCGTCGGCGTGGATGCGCCTGCCGCGGGCGGGGGCGGCGCACAGGCCCTTGGGCACGAGGAGCCAGAAGGCGCGGAACAGCAGCCAGAGCGCGAGCCCGATGGCCGCGAGGGTAATGTTGGCGATGAGCTGGTGGGGCGTGAACTGGGGCAGCTCGTCGTTCTCGAGCGGGTACAGCGAGGCGAGCACAAAGCCCGTGGCGCGCTCGGCGATCCACCACTCGAACAGGAAGGCGAGCGCAAAGGTCATCGTGAGCGTGAAGCAGGCGTACAGGTCGCCGGCCCCGCTGCCGTTGTCGCAGAACAGGCCGTGCATGTTCTCCCACCAGGCGTCGACGACGGTGCCGCGCTTGCCGCCGCCGACGACCTCGACGACGGCGCACAGCGACTCGAAGACGACCCAGAGCAGCAGCACCACCGAGCTGGCCGCGCACGACCAGGCGAACAGGTGCCACAGGATGTCGTTGCCAAAGGTCACCAGCGGGTAGAAGACTGCCGGCGGCGTCAGTGCGGGCCTGGGGGCGACGCACCCCACTCGACGTGCGAGCTGCCGAACATGGCCACGGTCAGCGAGGGGCTGAGCGCGTAGTTGATCCAGAAGGTCCAGATGAGCGCCACGGTGAACGGGAAGCCGCCGCGCACGGTGGCCGGCACCCAGACGGCAAAGGGCTCGGGCTCGACCAGGCCGAACAGCTTGCCGACCACGAGCTCGGCGGCGGCGCGGAAGCTGAACAGGATGGCCGTCACGGCGACCATCCAGCCAAAGTCGTAGTTGGCGCGCACAATCCCCGAGTCCCAGCTGCCCGCGTAGCCCGTGAGCCCGCCCGCCGAGGACACCGTGTAGCCGGGGACGACCACCACGCCCGCGTACCAGCCCCAGGCGAAGCAGTACACGAACGGGAAGGCGTTGAGGATCTCGGTGCGGCGCTCGGTGCACTGCTTGTCCTTGACGACGCTCTTGTCCGCGCAGACCGTCGTCTGGAAGTAAAAGTCGAACACGTCCTGCAGCAGGCTGCCGGTGTCGCGGTTCACGTCGCCGGTGGTCGCGTACCAGTCCAGGTGGTACAGCGCGAACTGCACGAGGTTGATGGTGACCGAGACGACGAGCTGCACCGCGAGCGTGAGGAACATGCCGTTGGGGTCGCCGGGGTGGAAGCCGTACACCGTGTAAAAGGTGCCGTTGTCCGCCTGCGCGCGTCAGCCCGGGGCGGGGCGGGCGCGCACCCGCGACATGGTACGCCGGCCGTCGCCAAAGGGGTAGTTGGCGCTGTTGATGTTGAGCGAGAACGTCTCGCCGTACGGCACGAAGCGCGCCGCGAACCACAGCGCCCAGGTGAACATGAACGCGTAGGCAAAGGTGCCGCGCAGCAGCTCCAGCAGGCGCTTGTCGCGGCCCTTGAAGCCGTTCGACGGCGCGGGCTTCCAGTCGCTGAGCGTGCCGTGGCGCGGCAGCGAGAGCCAGGCCCAGGACAGGATGAACCAGAAGCCCACCGTGACCAGGAAGCGCGCCGCGTACACCGCGTTCATGCCCACGTACTCGCCGCGGATGCCGTTGAGCAGCAGCGACGTAAAGTCGTTGGCCATGAAGGCGGCAAAGACAAAGTACGCGCAGAACTGCGCCACGTCGGACATCATGTCGCGGAGGTAGTCATAGCGCTCGGCCGCGTACAGCGTGAACGCGTCCATCGCGGGGTTGATGGCGGACGCGCGCAGGTTATATCTCCCCGGGGCTGGTGGTGGGTGCGTGGGAAAGTGTGTTACTCCGCGACCTCCACTGCCTCCTTGGCGGAAATCGTCTTCTTGCGCTCCTGCCACAGCTCGCCCATCTTCTTGAACAGCGAGCCCCTGGGGGCGCCCTTCTCGAAAATCTCGGGCTTGTGTGCGGGTCAGTCCGTGGACTGACCGGGGGAGCGTCGCGCGGGCCGCTGCCGGCACGGTTGCCTAGCCCCTCTGCGGGGGCGGTGCGCGCTGTTCACCGGCACCGTGCTTGCGGCGCGGCCGGCGGGTCTAGGTGGGGGAGGGAACGCACGTGCGTCTTCTTGACGGCGGCCATGTTGTCGACCACGAAGCGGTTGAAGGGCCCCATGGCCTTCTTCGGGCCCTGCCTGGCCCGGTGGCGGGTGCCGAGGCGGATCTTGATCGGGGTGAACTTGGTGCTCGTCTTGGCCATGGCGCCGGCGTGTGTGTTTGTGAGCCCGCAATGTCCCGCGCCGACGGCGTTCCTGACGCCCCGCAGGAGCCGCCGCGGCTCGTTCCGGCCGGCACACTTTCCGATGCTCGCTGCCGCCGTTCTGCTGCTGCTCGCGCCGGCGGCCCGCGCCGGCGACGTCATCCTGCTGGGCAGCGCGCTGCAGTTCAACGGGGGCCGGGGCACGCGGCTGCAGACGACGGCCTTCTGCCAGACGCTGGCGCTCTACGCGGAGCTGGGGTGCGTCAAAAACGAAACACCGTCTCACGCCGCGCAGGTGCACCGCCGGCGCGGCGCTGCTCTCGTACATTGACGACGTGGCCGCCGACCTGGCCCCGGACGGCAGCGCGGCCGTCACGGGGCCCTACGGCGAGCCCGTCGCCGGCTCGTGGGACTCGATGTTCGAGGGCGTCCTGCTGACGCAGACGCTCGCCCGGGGCGGCGTGCTCCCGCCGGGGTCCGACTTCTGGACCGGCGCGACCCCGGCCGGCCGCCTGGGCGCCAACTGCAACGACTGGCAGAGCTCGGGCGCGACGTGCGCCCTCCCTGCCGCCCCGGACTGACCCGCGCAGGTGCACGGCGGGCACGGGCACGTTCGGCGTCGCCGACGCCGTCAACGGCTGGCTGGACTCGGCCGCGGGCAAGTGCGGCGACCGCAAGTACGTCGTGTGCGCCTGCTTCGGCGGCACGGCGATCACCACGAGCTCGCCGTCGCGCTCGCCGTCCGGCTCGCCGTCGCTGCGCCCCACCTCGGCCCGGCCGACCACGGCCTCGCCCGCGGCGCCGACGGTGCTGCCCACGACGGCGCCCACGCGCCAGCCCACGGCCTACCCCTCGGCGGGCCCGACGCTGCCGCCCACGGCCTACCCCTCGGCCTCGCCGACGCCGTACTTTTACAGCACGCTGCTCTTCGGCGCGGCGGACGTCTTCGACGGCGCCCTCGGCGACCGCGCGGCGACGACGGCGTACTGCAACGGGCTGGCCGAGATGCCCGGCGACTGCCTGCCGGGCAGCGCGGTCGCCTTCCTCGCCTACAACGCCACGGACACTGGCGCCAACTTCCCCCTGCTGTACGGCATCGGGGCCGGCCTGCCCGTGGCCACGGCCGACGGGCTGGCGGTCGCCGCGACGTGGGCGGACTTCCTCGCGGGCCCGCTGTACGCGTCCCTGGACACCGAGTACGAGAACCCGGGCGTCTTCCCCGCCGCCGCGTGGACGGGCATGGACGCCGCCGGCGGCGCGCACCCGCCGACGACGCCGACGTCGGGGGCCTACGACAACTGCTTCGGCTGGACCTTCAACGGCGACGTGAGCGCGGCGGGCTCGGGCGTGCTGGGCGGGGACCGCGGCGCCGGCTGGCTCGAGTCGGGCGCCTTTGACTGCCACGACCTCGCCGCCTCCGTCGTGTGCGTGTGCAGCAGCGCGCGCGCGGCGCCGCCCTTCTCGCCCATCCCCACGGCCTCGCCCTTCACCCCCACGCCAGCGTGCGTCGTTGCGCGCGCCGCGGCGCTCACCCCGCCGCAGCCCGACGATTGGCGCGCGCATCATGCTCTACGCCAGCTCCGCGCAGTCCACGGGCTCGATCAGCCCGTCCATCTGCGACGCGACGTTCGCGACGCCCGCGAGCGGGCCGATCACGTGCACGCACGGGTCCAACGCGAACCCCGTGTACTGCACGTCGTCGCCCGCGGGCTACGGCGCGACGCTGACCGGCCTGGCGCCCGCCGCGACCAAGGTGACCGGGCCGCCGACCACCGGCGGCGCGACGATTGCGTACGCGCGCCGCGCGCAGGCGACTCACCCGCGCGCAGGCCCTCGGTGACCGCGCTCGTCGCCGGCACGGTGTCGCCGGCCTGGTCGGCGGACATCGGCTGCCCGCCGGCGGACACGTTCTGGACGGGCTGCGCGGGCTCGGGCGGCACGCCGGCGCCGCTCACCGCGCCCTCGTTCAGCCCCGTGCCGTACGCCACGTGCACCAACTGGGCGTCGGGCGCGCCCACCACGCGCGGCCAGTTCGGCACGTGCTCGTCCGCCTCGCCCGCGCCGGCCTTCTTCGGCACGGCGCAGGGCCTCTGCTCGACCACGCGCCACACCGTCTGCGGGTGCTACACGAGTGTCGGGTGACGGGTTTAGCGCTACACCACCACCGCCGCGTAAATGTCGTCGTCCCCCATCGTCAGGTCCACCACGTCGGGCTCCCCCCGGTCCTTGCGCGTCACCGCCGCCAGCTTGGCGAGGAACGTCGCCGGGCGGAACCGCCGCGCCGCGCGCTCCACCCTGTCGGCGTGCAGCGCGCCCACCTCGAAGCTCCCCACCTCGGCGCGCTCGAGGAGCGCGCCGAGGTCGCTGCACTCGTCGCGCGCGGCGTGCTGCTCGCGGAAGCGGTCCGGGTGCACGAGGCGGGCGCGGAGCGCCGGGGGCATCACCGGGCGCTCCGCGCCGCCGAAGCGCACGGGCGGGCCCGGGTCCAGCGCGCGCAGCCACGTCCGGAACGCGGCGTCCCCCGCGCGCTCCTCCTTGCTCAGCAGCGCCTCCACCCGCACGCGGTCCAGCCGCGCCGCCGCGGCGACCTGCGCCGCCGTCGCGCCGCCGCCGCGCACCCACAGAAGCACCTCGTACGCCTCCGCGTACGTCAGCTGCCGGCCGGGCACCCACGCCATCCTCGTTTGTGACCAGGGGCCGCTCTGCTCAGACCCCGCGCCGGCTCCTTGGCCCGCCGGCTCCTTGGCCCGGCGGCGGGCGGCTGCGGCGGCGGGCGGCGGTGCAGCATGTGCGCGGCCCACACATGCTGCAGGCGAGCGTGGTCGACGTGCGCGGCCTGGGCCGGGCGCTGCGGGCGGTGGGCGCGCTCGCGCCCGAGGCGGCGCTCTTCTGCCTGGACGGCCGGCTGTGCGTGCGCGGCATGGACGGGCACCGCGTGGTGCTCGCGGAGGCGGTGCTGGACGCGCCGGCGTCGGGCGCGGGCCGCCCCTCGGTGCAGCCCAAGCTGCTGGCGGCCTTCTGCCGCTCGCTGCCCGAGGACGCCACGCTGCGGGTGGACTGCACGGCGAGCGAGCTGCGGCTCTCCGCCGGCGACGACGAGGTGCTGCGCGTGCCCTACCGCGCGCACGACCTGGTGCAGCTCCGGGCCTCCGCCGTGGAGCTGGACGCGCTGCTGCCCAAGCGCAAGCTGGACCAGGCCGCGGCGCACGTCGCCGACGGCGCGTTCACGCTGCGCGCGGGCGCGGCCGCGCTCGAGTTCGTGTCCTGCGGCGGCGCGCGGCGCACGGTGCCCGCCGTGGTCATGCGCCGGGGCGAGGTGCAGGCCGAGGCCAGCGGCGTGCACCTGCGGCGCGTCTGCCGCGCGGCGGGCTCGGCGGCGGCCTCGGCCAGGCTGCGCGTGCACGCGAGCGGCACGCTGCAGGTGGAGTTCGCGCTCGCCGGCGGGGCGCTGCTGCGTTACACGCTCTAGTCGTCGTCAAAGTGCGCGGCGACCCAGAGCAGCTCGCTCATCACCGAGACCATGGCGTAGCCGGCGTGGGCGCGGCCCCAGGCGTCGCCGGCGCAGGCCAGCGCCGCGTCCGCGCGCACCAGGTCGTGGAAGCGGCTCAGGAACAGCCTGGCGCGCGCGGGGCGCTTGGCCGCCAGGTCGAAGACCACCGCGGCGGTGGGTAAGCGCTTTACCACCGTGCCCCTCCACGCTAGAAGAGCCCCAGCGCCTCCCGCGCCGTCAGCCTGTCCTCCGGCCTCCATGCCAGCAGGCCGGACGCGAGCGTGTGTGCGCGCTCAGAGTACTGGCACGGCAGCAGGGGCGCCTTCTTCAGGTAGGCGAGCGCGGCGGCGACCAGGTGCACGTTCTGCAAGTCGTCCTTGTCGTCCAGCGACCACGGCCGGCTGCCCGTGGCCATCTCCGCCAGCACCAGGCCCGCCGCCCACAGGTCCACCGCCGCGCCGCAGCCCGGGCGGCGCAGCGCCACCTCGGGCGCGCGCCAGTTGACCGTGGTCTGGTCCCAGGGCATGGCGCGGCCCGCCGCGTGGCCGTTGCCAAAGTCCGCGAGCTTGACCTGGCCCGCGCTCACCAGGATGTTGTACGGCGTCAGGTCGCAGTGCACCACGCCGTGCGCGTGACAGTGCTGCAGCGCCTGCAGCAGCTGGTGCGTGACGGCCATGGCCTGCGGCTCGGCGAAGAAGGCGGCGCCGAGCTCCCTGTCCAGGTTCCTGCCGTGCCAGGCGTAGACGGCGAGCCGCGGGCCGTGGCCGAGCAGCGTCACCACGCACGCGTGCGGCGGCATCTTGGCGAGCAGCGCCACCTCCTTGCTGCCGTCGTGCAGCATCTCCTTGATCGCGACGCGGCTGCCGGGCGTCAGCGGGGCGGGGCGGCGGGGACGCGCTTGCGCTTGCCGTCGCGGCCCGAGTACAGCCGCGCGTTGTTGGTCTCGGCCACGAGGGAGCGTTTGGTGAACATGCGTGTGTGTTACACCACCCCGTCTCGGCCCTTTGCCTCAAAAAACACCTGCAGTTCGTTTTTGAGCGCCAACCCCCCAGGTGACGGTCGGCAGACGTCCAGCGCCCACGCGCTCAGCCCCTTGGTGCGCTGCGCGAACGACTCGTCCGCGAGCAGGATGGCGCCGTAGTCGTTGCGGTCCCGCAGGCAGCGCCCCATCGCCTGGCACACGGCGCGGATCGCGACCATGCGGTACCAGCTCCACCCGTCGTAGTGCGTGCGCCTGTTCAGGTCGTTCCAGCCCTTCTTCTGCACGATGGCCTGCGACTTGAGGCTGGGGTTCGGCACGCCGATGCACACGACGCAGCGCGCGTCCTTGGCGACAAAGTCCACGCCCTCGGACAGCTTGCCGCCGTAGACGCCGAGGAACACGGCGCCCCGCGCCGACGCCGCGGCCTCGCGGTAGGCGGCGAGCGGCAGCTCGCCCTGGCGCGCCTCCACGAAGACGGACTTGCGCGCGTCAATCTGCGCGTACAGCGGGCCCCAGGCGCTGACGCAGGCGTCGAGCTGCGCGTACGAGGTGAAGAAGACCAGCACGCCGTTGGGCACCGTTTCCGCCACGGCGAGCAGCGCCCTGCCCAGGGCCTGCTGGTACGGCAGCGAGGACGCGTTCTTGTACGTCGAGTCGAGCTTGACGCCCTCCCAGCCCGACAGCTGCCGCACCAGGGCGCTGCGCCGCATGTCGATGACGTGCGGCAGGCTGACGCGGTGCGGAAACTTGACGCCCAGCTCGCTCTCCACGGCGTCAAAGGGCTCGAGCGTGCCCGACAGCAGGCAGATGCAGTGGGCCTTGAGCGCGCGCATGCCGACCGCGGGGTTCAGGCAGTTGACGGCCAGCGCGCCCGCGTCGCCCTTCGTGCCGGCGGCGACGTCGGGCTCGACGTAGATCACGTAGTCCTTGGGGTTCTCCTTCATCGTCACCAGCACGCGCACGAGCTTTTGCGCGACCTCGAGCTTGCTGCCGCGCTCCTGCTTCACCAGCTCCGCGAGCTCCGCGTCCAGCTTGGCCAGGTTGCCCAGGTCCCACGCGCAGTGCACGCCCGAGTGCGCCGTCACGTCGCGCGTGTCCGCGACCTGCTTCAGCAGCAGCGCCAGCGCGTGCCGCTTGCGCTGCGTCATCGCCGTCTCCGCGCGGCGGATCAGCGAGCGCGCGTAGACGAACGAGTTGGCCTCGCGCAGCACGTTTTCCACGTTGTGCCCCTCGTCGATGAGGATGTTGCCGTCCTCGCGCAGCTCCAGGGCGTCGCGCACCGACGGGTCCAGCAGGTAGCTGTACGGCGCGAACACGATGTCGGCGGTGAGCGCCCGCTCCTTGTTCGCGTAGTACACGCACGCCGACAGCTCGCGGCCGCGCGCGCACATGTCCTCGATGTCCTCCACGCCGGCGTACGTCAGCAGCCCGCGGCTCTCGTGGAAGCTGCACTCCTTCTTGGAGACTGCGTGCGCGCAGGCGTCCTTGAGCTCGGCGCCCTTCATGCCGGGGAAGCGCTGGCAGCTGCGCTCGCGCGAGCCCAGCACCGTCATGGTCCCCGTGAACCCGCGGGCCCGCTTCAGCGCCGCCACGAGCTGCGGCACCTGCGTGTGCGTGCGGGTCAACACGTAGGTCGGGCGCGTCGTGCCGTCCGCCTTCTTGGCCTGGCTCATCGCGATGGCGCTGGCGACCACCGCCAGGCTCTTGCCGCAGCCCGTGGGCGCGCAGATGAGCCCGTTCTCGCCCATCGCGTGCGCCGCCAGCATCGTCTCCGTCATCCGCACCTGCTGCGGGTACGGCGCCACGTCGGCGGGAAAGTGCTCCATGCAAAGTGTGACCGCCCGCACGGCGGCTCCTGACGCCACACACGCGCCGATGCCGCACCTGCCGCAAGAGCTGCTGGGCATCGTGGCCTCCTTCACGCCGCGCGCAGTCTTCCTGGCGCGCGCGGGCCGCGCGTGGTGGCGGGCCGCCGGCGAGCACTTTTGGCGCGCGGTGATCGCGGCGACGCACGCTGGGGCGCACCGGGGGAGCATATGGGTGACGCCCGCGCGGCTGGTCGCGCGCTTCCCGCGCCTGGGCGCGCTCGCGCCGTACGAGGCGCCCGGCCTGCCTCGCTTCGAGGAGCTCCCCGACACGTTTGCAGAGCGGCTGCGCGTGCGCTGGCGCGCCTGGAACCTCGGCGTCCTCGCCGGCGTGCTCGCCATGTACCGCGCGGGCGAGCACGTCGTCGAGGTCTTTGCGAATCCGGAGCCGCGCTACCGCGTCGACGGAGGCGACCCGATTTACAACGCGGACGGCGCCGTGCTTGTCGCCTGCTCGCCAAAGTACGCCGCCGTCGTCCGCAGGAGCCAGGCCCTGCTGGTCCACGACCGCGCGACCCGCGAGACGAGGAACCCGTTCGAGCAAGGCCACATCCACACCCGCCCCGGCCTGGTGCACATGGTCGGCGACGCCGCGCTCGTGGCGTACGACACCAGCTACTGCACCCTGCACCTGCTCCACCTGGACGGCAGCAGGCCCAACGACTCCGCGTACGTCGGATCCTCCGACGTGTCGCACGTGGTTCTCTGCGGCACGACGGTCGCCATCGCGGCCGGCAACCGCCTGTCGCTCGTCGACCTGAGCGACATCCGCACACACCGCACCCTCCCCGTGCCGCGCGTGACCCGCCTCGCCGCGGTCGGCGACGCGCTGGTGCTTAACGGCTCCTTGCGCATAAACACATCGTAACATGCCCGTCCTCCCCGAGGAGCTGCTGGGCATCGTGGCCTCCTTCACGCCGCGCGCAATCTTCCTGGCGCGCGCGGGCCGCGCGTGGTGGCGGGCCGCCGGCGAGCACTTTTGGCGCGCGCTGGTCGCGACGATGCTGCGGGGGCGCAATCGCCTGGATTCCCGGGAGATGAACCGCGTCTGGGTGACGCCCGCGGGGCTGGTCGCGCGCTTCCCGCGCCTGGGCGCGCTCGCGCCGTACGAGGCGCCCGGCCTGCCTCGCTTCGAGGAGCTCCCCGACACGTTTGCAGAGCCCCTGCGCGAGCGCTGGCGCGCCCACAAGAGCGGCCACTGGCCGACCCAGACCTACTTTGCGGTCCGCGGCGGCAGCGACGTGATCGAGAACTTCCGGGAAGGCGGCATGTGGCACTGCCGGGTAAACGGCGGCGAGAAGCACCCGGAGATGGCCCGCCTCATCATCGCCGCGTCCGCTGCCTACTTTGTGTGCGCAGGGGTGGAGAGCCGCGCGCTGTCGGTGCACGACCGCAGGGCGATGAAGGGCGTCGCCGGTCTCCCCGAAGCGAGGGTCCGCGTCGGCATGGCGGCCCTCGTCGCCGACTCGACGCTCCTCTTCCTGGACCACGACACGCGCCACATGCACCTCGTCGACCTCACGGGCAGCAAGCCCCCGGGCCGCACGTACGTCGGCAGCGGGATCCTCTGCATGGCCGTCTGCGGCGCCGTGGTCGCCTTCGCGCGGACCTTCTGCGGCCCCAACGACTACGTCGATCTCATCGACCTGAGCGACATCAGTGCACGCCGCACCCTCCCCGTGCCGCGCGTCGCCACGATGACCGCGGTCGGCGACGCGCTGGTGCTTAACGGCTCCTTGCGCATAAACACATCGTAACATGCCCGTCCTCCCCGAGGAGCTGCTGGGCATCGTGGCCTCCTTCACGCCGCGCGCAGTCTCCCTGGCGCGCGCGGGCCGCGCGTGGTGGCGGGCCGCCGGCGAGCACTTTTGGCGCGCGGTGCTCAAGACGTGCCAGAGCGACGTGGAGCGCTGGCGCTGGGTTCACCGGGGCCTGTGCTTCCGCGGCGCGATCCCCGCGAGCCTCGTGGCGCGCTTCCCCGCGCTCGGCGCGCTCGCGCCGTGGGTCGCGGAGAAACCGCCGCCCCCCGCCCACCTGCTGCGGGACGAGCGCGATGGCGACCACGTGTTTTTCGACGCGGAAGGGGTGTGCTACCCCGCCGCGGCGAGCCGGTCCTTCCTCTTTTTCACCAACTTTCGCGAGGACATTGTCGTCGACAGGCAAAGCGACCGCGTCCTGTTCCGCTTCGACGCCGGGTACTACGCGTGCGAAATCGTCGCCGACCGCTACCTCGCGCGCGTCATGGCGGGCAGCACCGGCTTGTGCATCGTCGACCTGCGCGGCGTGGAGCCGCCGCGGTGGGTCTACGAGCGGAGCCAACTCGAGCGCCTCGCCGTCGTCGGCGAGTTCCTGGCCGTCGCGGGCAGCATCGCCGGCCACCGCTCGGCCGTCGCGCTGCTCGAGGTCGGCACCTGGCGCGAGGCCAGGTGCATGCCCGCGCCCTACGTGCACGTGATGCGGGCGCACGACGGCCGCTTGTGGCTGAACGGCTCCTTTATCGTAAACATCGCATCGTAACGTCACACCACAATGCACCACCCGCGCGACGTGCTGTGCCTGCTGGCGGCGTTCGACCCGGGCGTGGCGCGGCTCGGGAGCGCGGACAAGGCGCGCTGGGCGAGCCTCGGCGAGCACTTTTGGCGCGCGGTGCTCAAGACGTGCCTGCTGAACGCGCGGCGCTGGCGGTGGATGGGCCTCTTCCCCGTGTTCGGCCGCACGATCCCGGGCACGCTGGTGGCGCGCTTCCCTGCGCTCGGCGCGGTCACGCCGCACTTTGCGCCGCAGCTGCCCTGCTTCGACCCCGCGCCGAGCGCGCTGCCGGCGAAGATGCAGAAGGACTGGAATTCCTTCTGCACGCAAACCCGCTACGACTACCCGCCGTACCTGCTGCGCGCTGGCGTCGACGAGATCATATCGGTGAACAACGACGGCCGCGACAAGTGGAGCTTTCTCGTCAACGGCAAAGAGCGCGTGTGCTCTGGGCACATGCCGCTCGTGGCGGCCTCGCGGCGGTTCTTCGTGTTCACGCAGCGCAGCCGCCACAAGCCGGTGTTCGTGCGCTACCGCGAGGAGCCGTGGCTGATTCACTACCCCGTGGCGATGCTCGCCGAGCCCCGCACGACGTGCATCGTGCGCGAGCAGTTCCTCGTGGCGTACTCGGCCGTCATGAAAGAGATTGAAGTGTTCGACGTCACGAAGAGCGACTGCCCCGTCGTGGCGTCGCTCGCGGTGCCCGGCTACGTGATGCGCCTGCTGCTCGTGGGCGACGTGCTCGTCGTCGCGGACCGCGGGGTCCGCGACATGAACACGCTGTTCCTCTTCTGCACGCGCACGTGGTGCCTGCTGCGCGAGGTCAAGGTGCCCGTGATCACGCGCATCGAGACGGTGGGCAACGACGTGTCGATCAACCAGGCGCTGAGGCTCACAATTGTAACGCCGTAATGCACCGTCTCCCGCGCGAGCTCCTGGAAATCGTGGCCTCCTTCCTGCCGCCGCGGGGCCTTGCGGCGCTCGCGCGCGCGTCCACGCAGACGTGGCGCCTGCTCGACCGCGACGAGCCGTGGGTCATGGCGTGGTGCGCGCTAGAGGCGGCGAGGCACGTCGGGCTGGCGCCAGAGCCGACCATGCGCCCGCTGCGGCTCGTCCGCGCCGTCGTGTACGGCAGGGAGAGCGCGCTGCCGATCGCCGAGTACCGCCGCGGCGCGCGGCTGCTCATGCGCCACCTGCCGCCGCGCACCTTTATCAACATGTGCGCGCACACGCCGCTCGAGTTCGCCGCGGCGCTCGACGAGCTGCGCCCCGACGACCCGTGGTGCCGCCTCTTTGCCTACGGCGCCGCGGCGCGGGCCTGCGTCACCGCGTACGCCGCGCACTGGTGCGTCACCTCCCTGCGCACGGAGCAGCTCGGCGCCGCGCAGGACGTGCGCGACCACGTCGCACGCCTGCTCGGGTGGTAGACTGGCTCCCGGCGGCACAAACGATGCTCCCGCGCGAGCTCCTGGAAATCGTGGCCTCCTTCCTGCCGCCGCGGGGCTTTGTGGCGCTCGCGCGCGCGTCCACGCAGACGTGGCGCCTGCTCGACCGCGACGAGCCGTGGACGCGCGTGTGGTGCCAGGTGCGCAACGCCGGAGGCTGGTGGTGCAGCTTGACTGGTCTGCCGCAGATGCAAGTCTTGTGGTCCATCTTCACGCCCGGGGCACCTCTGGTGCCCCTCGCTGCGTACGCGCGGACGCTGCGCTTCGTGCGTCGACATCTCGACGACAGCCACTTCGTCCCGAACGCGCGGTGCGCCGCCGAGTTCGCGGTGGCCTTCTCGCTGCTGCCCGCGGACCACTGCGCATCCATCTACTGCGTCGGCGAGGACACCCACGGCCGGGTCTGGCGGCACGCAGAGTACTTTTCCGTGCGGATCACTACCTACAAATCGTCCCGGGAAGATGTGCATAAGACGTTCGCCACGGCGGAAGCGGCGGAAGCGCACGTCGCACACATGCTTGGATGGACGCCCTCCCCGCCGATTTAGTCTGCCACGCGGCCGACTACCTCGCGCTCGCCGACCTGGCGCGCCTGCAAACGACGTGCCGCCGCATGCTCGGCGCGCTCGCCGGCGCGCGCCTGCAGTGGGTGCGTGCCGTGGTGCACATGGAGCGCGCGAGCTGGCGCGTCGACGCGCTCCGCGCGGGCATCCGGCGGCGGAGCGCCAGCTTCCCGCCGAGCATGTGGCACGTCGGCGCGCTGCAGATGGCCGTGAACACAAACGCGCCGCCGGCGGACTGGCGCGCGCTGCTCGCCGAGGCGCCGCGGCTCGCGCTCACCGACAACGAGCCCTGGATTCTGCACGCGTTCACCGTGGAGCATTTCGCGGCAGCGCTGCGCCTGGCGCGCGACCGCCCGGACCGGTACCAGGCGACCCTGTGGTGCCCCGCGCCCGCCGGCGCGCCGTTCGCGTTCGAGCACGACATCGGCCTGCGCGTGCGCTTTGAGGCTTCCGAGATGCACGTGATGGCGCAGTGGAGATGGTTCACCCCGCACGCCAACGTCAACAGGAACGTGGGCGACATTCTCAGGTCCCTGAACGACGTCGACCCGTACGTCGTCGGCGCGGTGATGCGCGTGTTCCCGCAAGTGAAGGAGCTGCTCGGCGCGGTGGTGCAGTCGCAGAGTGTAAAACGATGAACGCCCTGCCCGTTGAGCTAGTTCGCCACGCCGCGGCGTACCTCGCGCTCGCGGACATGGCGCGCCTGCAGACGACGTGCCGCCGCATGCTCGGCGCGCTCGCCGGGGACGTGATGGTGGACGCGCTGCTGCGGGACCTGCGCCGGCCGCGGCTCGCGCCCGCGCGCCGCGCGCGCTTCTGCGCGGTGAAGCGGCGGCGCTTCCTGCCGCCCGAGCTCGCGCGCGCGCAGGCCGTGCTCTCGGGCTGGCGCCGGACCGCCGAGCCCTGGCCGCTCGAAGACTACGTCAAGCTCGTGCAGCGGCTCCGGACGTTTACGCACCAGCTGCAGCCGTTCGACGTGCTGCGCGTGCACGCGTTCGACCTGGAGCAGTTCGGGGTGCTGCTGCAGCTGGCGTTTTCGAACGCGCGCTACGCGGCGGTGATGGTCGCCGGATCGAGCGGCAAGCTGGTCGAGTTCCGGCGCGGCTACCCGCCGGAGCACCCGCGGGGGAGCTGGAGGATGGACGCGTGCGGCGTGGCGTGCCCGCACACCGAGCCGCCGCCTGCGTACCCGTACAACATCCCCGCCATTGAGGCGACCAGCACGCGGCACCTGGCCGAGGTCGCGGGGAGGTGCCCGGGGCTGGAGGCGGTGATCCAGGGGTTTATCACCAAGCAGAAGAAGAAGCCATGAGCGCGGCGACGGCGCGCTCGCCCGCCTCGCCCGCGTCGCGCGCGCCGACGCCGGCCCAGGTGGAGTAGGTGGACGGGTGCGGCACGAGGTCGACGGGGGTAAGCCGCGTGCCGTCGTGCGCCAGCCAGCGCGCACTGTCCAGGTCGTAGACGTAGAGCGGGGAGCGCGGGCGCGCGTCGACAAAGAGCTGGCACGCCCACCCGGTGCCGCCCGCGACCCCCAGCCCGGCGGAGCCGTCGACGTGCGCCAGGGCGTACATGGCGAGCGCGTCCCTGCCGACGTGGAGGTTGCGCGCCAGGAGCTTGTGCGCGTAGCTCATCGGGGCGGGCGGGCGCTTGCCGAGCTTGGCCGCGGCGGCGCACAGCGCCGGCCGGGCCAGCGCCAGCTCCTGCGGCGGCACGCAGGTGACCCGGACGCCGGCCTGCGCGTGCGCGCCGTGGCCGTGGAAGGACTTGAGCTCGACGGCCATGCCCGCGGCCAGCGCCGCGCGCGCCCACGCGGCGTCCGCGCCCGGCGCCCCGCCGGTCACCAGAAGGCTCGGCATGTGTGGCGCGCGGCCTTTTACGCGCGGCCGGGCGTTACGACCCTGGAGCACTGCGCTCCGGGCGGCACGGAGGGCCGCCGCCGCCCGGGCGCCGCGCAAAGGTGCTGCGCGCCCGGGTGCGCAAAGTGGCGCACGAGCCCGGGCGTCGGCGCGCACATCTCGGCGCCCGAGCCCTCCGCGGGGTGAAAGTCGCCGCCGCGGCGAGCACGAGGCGCGCGTCGGCCGGCGCGCGCTTCGTGTTGTGCGGGCTCACACTCGCCGCCATGCACGCCGCCACCCGCCAGCAGCGCGCCGCCCAGCTCGCCCTGCTCACCGTCGTGGCCGCGGCGTGCCTGCTGCTGCTGCGGCAGTGGGCGAGGCTGCCGCCGCCCGAGGACACGCAGGCCGTCGCGCAGCTGCAGGCCGAGCTCCGGCGCGCGCCCGAGGACACGCAGGCCGAGCTCCGGCGCGCGCGCGCCGACCTCGCCGACGCGCAGCGCGAGCGCAAGTTCGCAGTCGACCTCGTCGAAGACCTGCAGCACCACGTCGCGGCGTGCATGTCCGCGCTCGAACTCGACAAGGACGACCCCGAGCCGCCCGCCGCGGCGTGCGCGGACCCGTACCGCGCCAAGTACCTCGAGCTGCTCCGCGGCGCGCTCACCGGCCACGTGTTCGCGACCACCGAGCGGCAGGTGAGCTACTACGACACCGCGCAGGACCTGCAGCGCAAGCTCGGCGCCCTGGCGCGCATGGTCCCCGAGGAGCGCGCCACCGGCGGCGACTGGCCGCTCACGGGCGTGACCATGGTCGGGCTCGCGCGGCTGCAGAACATCCAGGACCTGCTCGTCCAGACGTACGAGGACGGCGTCGACGGGGACTTCATCGAGTGCGGCACGTGGCGGGGGGGCGCGAGCATCTTCGCGCGCAAGGTCATCGAGAGCCTCCCCGGGGACGAGCGCCACGTCTGGGTGGCCGACTCGTTCGCCGGCCTGCCGCTGCCGCGCACGCCCGCCTCCAAGGACAGCAAGCACTGGGCCGAGTTCAGCTACCTCCGCGTCTCGCTCGAGGACGTGCAGACCAACTTCCGCTCCTTCGGCGCGCTCGACGAGCGCGTGCACTTCTGCAAGGGCTTCTTCGTCGACGCGCTGCCGAGCTGCGGCGTCGGGGAGATTAGCGTGCTCAGGATGGACGGCGACATGTACGAGAGCTCGCTCGACACGCTCTTCAACCTGTACGAGCGCGTCTCCGTCGGCGGGTTCATCGTGGTCGACGACTGGGCGTGCGTGGCCGACGCGCGCCGCGCAGTCAAGGACTTTTACGCCTGGCACGACCTGGAGCTCAACGTGACCGTCATCGACCGCTGCGGCGGCTTCATGCAGAAGACCCGCGGCGCCAAGGTGAAGCAGCAGCTGTACCAAAAGTTCCTCGGGAAGCGGGGCGGCTCCTGACGGGAGGTTGTGTAAGCTCACACTTTCCTCGCCGAAGATGACCGCCGCCAACCACTGGGACTTGTCGGCGTACCTGGCCGCGGCGACGCCGGAGGGCGCGACGACGCACCTGAAGCTGACGCCGGCGGCGCTCGGCGCGCCGCGCCCGTACGCGGTCTGGCAGCAGGAGGCGACCGCCATCGCGGCCGACGTTGCGCGCCGCGGCGGCGGCGTGCTCACGGCCAACGGCCCGCTGGCCCTGGCGACGCACGTGGCGCGCAACGTGACGCACCGCGTGCCTGTGCAGATGCTGTTCGGCGGCAAGACGTACGAGTTCGCCGAGCGCGCCGACACGGCGGCCCCGCACGTGCACACGAGCGAGGAGCTGGCCGTGCCCGAGGGCGACGCCGGCCTCAAGCAGGCCTTCTTCCTGTTCGTCACCGGCAACCCCGCGTTCTCGGCCAGCGCCGAGCAGGTCGACGACGCCGCCGCCGCGATGCGCGCTCGCGGCTACAAGCTGGTCGCCGCGCACCGCCTGGTCATCGGCGGCACGGCGATGCAGCCCGCGGACATGCCGTTCGTCATGCAGGCGCTGTGGCGCCTGCGCGACAAGCTCGCGGGCAAGGGGCTGGCGCTGGGCATGGCCGGCTCGCAGCCGCTGGCCTACGCGGTGGGCATCGCGTTTGCCACCGGCGGCTTCCCGTGCTTCGTCGGCCTCGACCGCCCGAGCACGCGCTACGACGACGAGGCCGCGGTCGCGGCCGACCGCTACCAGCTCGTCGTGGCCGACTTTGGCGTCGTGCCGCCCAAGCCCGCCCCGGAGTGCGACGAGGAGACGGTCTGAGTCGTCGTAACACACTTTTCGTTACGATGAGGCGGTTCCCGGCCTTCACCGCGCGCGGCCCCGTCCGCGACCCGGACCACGCCTATGCCGCCTTCTACGACCCGGCGGCGGAGCGGCGCAGCGCAGAGGGCTGCCGCCGCGTGGACGTCGTGCAGTTCCTGGACATGGAGGGCTCCCAGACGCACGACGGCCTGGCCATGACCGTGGACCTCCCGAGCCAGGAGATGCTCGCGCGGTGCGCTGCGCTGCAGGAGGAGCTGGACGCGGTCGGCGACGGCGCGCTGGCGCGGTTCCTGGCCGGCCAGGACGAGGCGCCCCTGCCGGACAAGGCCCTGCGCGAGCTGCGGGAGCTCTGCAACGAGCACTGGCTCGTGGAGATCCACGCGATGCGGGGCCGCGGCGAGGTGTGGGTGGGCGGCACGGTGCTGGGCAAGCGCGGCAGCGGGGAGACGGTCACGCTCGGCGGGCACATCGGCCTCAACCCGCTGCGCAAGTTCACGCTCGTCTGGCGCCTGGACCACCGTCGGCTGCGCGCCGACCACGACCACGAGGCCCGCGTCGACGCCAGGCTCAGCGACGCGACGTGGGAGTTCCTCGATGTGTACGAGCCGACGGAGCCGCCGCCGCTGGTAGGCAGAAACGAAGCGTAACACACATTGCATCGATGCCGCTGCAGGACAGCGCGCGCCTTGCGGACCTGGAGGCGCGGGTGGCCGCGCTCGAGCAGCGCCCGAACTTCGTGGAGGCGCCCTGGCTGCCTGATGTGGCTGTTGGTGTCGAAACTGTTGTAACTCTGTCCGTTCACACACATGGATGTCGCTCTCTTCTTCCTCCTGTCCGTCCCGCCCACGCTGCTCGCGACCGCGTCCGCCCCCGGCGCCTGCGCGGCGCTCGCTCTGGCCGTCGGGGGAGTGAGCTTCCGCTACCAGCCGGCAAAAAAGGCATCCTCACTGGATCTCTTCAAGGGGGTCAAAATCGTCTCCGTCATCGCCGGCGTCGTCATGGTCCTCGCCGCGCAGCTCGGGTTCGGGCACTCGGACGCGCTCGTCCTCGCCGTCCTCGCCGTGAACGTGCTCGAGGCCGTCCTCGCCGACCTCGTCCTCGGGAGCCCCCTCAACGCCCTCTGCGGCGCCTGCCTCGTGGCCGAGCTGCTCGCCCTCCCGCTCCCGGTCGGCGTCCGCGGGAGCACGGTCCTCTACCCGCTCCCCGCGAGGTGGCTCGCCCTGTACACGTCGTGGAACGCGGCCTTCGCCTACGGGGTGGGGTTTTCCCGCGGCGCGCGGCTCGTCCTCCTCGTCCCCTTCATCGTCTGCGCGCTCCTGGGCGATCTGGACGCCTGGTTCAACGCGCGGACGTACTCGCTCATCTTCCTGCAGGTCATGCGCGGGACGCACTTTACGCGCGTGTTCACCCCCGGGGAGAGCGCGGTCACCAAACCAGAGGGGGCGCCTTCCGTCACCCCCGCGCTCCGGGAGCTCTGGGGGGTGTTCAACTGTCTTATAGCGTGTGCACTGTAAATCCCTCCTGCCGCACCAGACGCAGCGCCGGGTTAGGCAGTAAATCACAATGCGCAAGCCCCTCTTGTTCGCGCTCGGCGGCGCGCTCTGCGTGCTGCTGCTGTGGGCGGCGCGGCCCAACGTCGTGGTTACCGTTCGCTACGTGAGCAGCGCGCCGCCGCCGGCGCTTCCCGGCGTCGCGTTCACCGCTCGCTACGTGCGCAACGGGACGGCGAGGTCGCCGGTGATCCGCGACGCGCCCGAGGGCTGGGCCGAGCGCAGGCGCATCGCGGCGGCGCAGGCGGCGCGCCAGGTGCGCACGGTGGAGACGCCGGGCCGCTTCTTCTTCCAGAGCAACTGGGAGCCGTCCGTGGCGTGCGCGTACGAGCGCAGGCTGGGCAGCCCCGGCGAAGGCGGCAAGTGGGTGTGCGACCCGCACCGGCTGACGGGCAAGGTGGTCGTGTACTCGGTGGGCTCGAAGAATGAGTTTTCCTTCGAGCAGGCCGTCCGCGACGTGTTCGGCGCGCGCGCGGAGATCCACACGTTCGACCCCGGCGAGCCTGCGGGGGTGCCCGCGTACGTCACGTACCACCGCTACGCAGTCGGCGCGGACCACCCGCTGACGGCCATCCTCGAGGAGCTCGGGCACGCGCGCGTCGACGTTCTCAAAATCGACGTCGAGGGGAGCGAGTACGAGGTGATGCACGCCGCCAAGGTCGGCGGCGCGCTCGCGCGCGTGGACCAGATCCAGGTCGAGGTGCACCTGCTCCCCGACGTCTACGGCGACACCGGGCCCATGGACCCGTCGCGGGTGCACGCGCTCATGATCGACCTGAACGCGGCCGACTTTGAAATCTTCCACAAGGAGTCCAACACGCTCGCGAGCGGCGACGCCTGCGAGTTTTCGCTCGTCAGAGTCACGTGGTCGTAATTACACGCACACACACACACACACCATGCCTGCGCGCCCCCGCACGACCGCGGCGCAGCTCGCCGGCCACGCCGGCAGGCTGAACGCGCTCGCCGTCGCGCAGGAGCGGCTGCAGCGGCAGGTGGACGAGGAGGCGCGCCTGCGCCTGGCGCTGCAGCGGCAGGTGGACGAGGAGGCGCAGGTGCGCCTGGCGCTGCAGGGCACCGTCGAGCGCGTGCAGGAGGCGGTGGGGGGCCTGGGCCGGCACGGCGCCTCGATGCACCAGTGCGTCAAGGATCTGCGGGAGTGGCAGGACCTCGTGCTGCTCTGCCTCGGGGTCGCGGCGGCGGGCGCGGCGTGCTTTGCGTGGCTGAGCCAGACGTTTCTGTAACACAAACATCATGCCCCGCCGCACGCTGCCGCCCGGGATCCCGCTCAACCTCACCGAGCAGCTCGACGGGTTGCGCGAGAAGCTGGACTATCAGCGCCACGTGGAGAACAACATCATCTCGCAGGTCAACGAGCTGCGGCAGGATAACGCGCACGCCTGCATGTGCACGTCCGTGCTGGTGCTGATCAACCTCGTGCTGCTGTCGCTCGCGGCGTGCTGCACGAGGTGGTAGACTAGGTGTAACACACCCACACACACACACACCCGATGGACAGCGTGCAGGAGGAGCTCGACGAGCAAATCTACATGCACACGAAGCAGATCAACGGGCACGCGGAGGCGCTCAAGGCGACGATGACGCACCTGAAGGAGCACCTCGAGCGCCACCGGCGCGAGGAGCGGACCTTCCTGGCGTGGGCGAACGAGGCCAGCTTCGTCATGGCCGTCGTGGCGCTCGTCGTCGCGCTCGTGGCGCTGGGTCGTAGCGGCGTTTAACTCAAAACGAACCCCACACACATCACGATGAGCACCGAGCTGGACGAGGACCTGCTGAGCATGGTGAAGGACTGCGCGGAGCGCGTGAGCGCGTACCAGGCCCGCCTCGAGCGCGCCGAGGCGGTGCTCGTGAATAACAGCGTCGCGCTGCGCGGCGCGAAGGAGGACTGCGCCGCGCAGTGCGCGGCGCTGCGGGAGGCGCTCGCGGCGAGCGACGCGCGCGCGTCGTCGCTCTCTGCCGAACTGGCGAGCGTGGCCGAGCGCGGGGCGGCCGGCGACACCCGGCTGGCGTTCAAGGTGGCGCAGTGCGAGCGCGGCCTGGACCACCTCGGCGAGGACGCGCAGCGCGCGAAGGCCAGCGTCGACGACGTGGCGTACGACGTGGCCAAGCACGACGCGCGCGTCAAGGAGCTGGCCGACGAGCTGATGCGGCACGAGGCGCGCCTGGCGGTCATGGCCGAGTCGGCCGGCGAGGCCGGGCTCGCCGACCACGCGGAGCGGCTGGCGGTGGTGGAGGCGTACATGCGCGACGACCTGGACGACTGGAACAAGGGCATGGCGCGCCTGGAAGAGGTGTTCTCGCTGTACACTGGCGTGCTGTTCGCTCACGAGCAGCTCATGAGCCGCGTGGACGGCATCGAGCGGCTCGACCGGGAGTCGCGCCGCGTGGACGGCATCGAGCGGCTCGACCGGGAGTCGCGCCGCGTGGACGTGCTCGGCATGCGCGCGGACGAGACCACGGCGTCGATCGCCAAGCTCGCGCAGCGCGCCGACGAGCACGCGCACGCCATGCGCACGCACGTGAACACCGTGGTGACGCTGAAGAACCGCTGCGACGAGCTGTGCACCATGATCAACGCCAAGAGCGCGCAGCGCGGCTCGCAGCAGGAGACGATGCAGAGATGCATCAACGAGCACGCCATCGCCATCAACACCAACGACTACGCGCGCATCGCTGACTTTCACGCGCAGCGGGCCGCGACGACTGCGCTCCGCGAGACGGTGGAGACGCTGCAGGTTCGCAGCAAGGACCAGGCGGGCTTCGTCGAGGACCAGCAGATGCTGCTGGTGGCGCAGAAGGACGCCATTGCCGCCCTGGAGAAGAGGATCAGCGACGCGTGCGCGGAGAACACGGCCCGCAGTGACGCGCTCTTCGCGGACGTGCGCGCCCTGCAAGTCCGGTCGGACATGCAGCACGACCGCGTGAACCCCGCGTTCCTGCGCCGGTTCGACGCCGCGGACAGAACCCACTCCTCGATCGAATGGGTGTGGGTGTGTGCGATCAGCGTCTTCCTCGTCGCCGGGTGCTGCTTGGAGCATCAGATGATGACCGCCACGCTTGTGGAGAGCATGCATGCGAGCATGCAGGCGAGCGTGGCCGGGCTGGAGGCGGCCGCGCAGACCAACATCACCGCGCTGGGGGCGGCGATGCAGCTGAAGCTGGCCGGGCTGGAGGCGGAGCACGGCAAGCTGGAGGCGGCCGTCGTGACGATTGCGGGGACGGCCTTCGTTGGCGCGGTGCTCTCCGCCGTGCTGTGCGGCCATGAGATTTTCGTGCTGGTGGTGCGCGCGTGCCGCAGTTAACGTAAGAAGCGCGGACATCAATGCTGCCGTCTCGGCACGTGTGGACGGCGCTGGCCGGGGAGGCGGAGGCGCCGCCGCCGTCGGTGAGCGAGACGATCAGGACGTACACGAGCGAGGGGTACGGGACGATGACGCACGACGCGGTGCGCAACGCGCGGTACGCCTCGGCGATCCGGCAGGCGCCCGAGCAGGCGTGGGTGGAGATCGGCCCCGGGGCCGACGCGGTGCTGACGAAGATGGTGCTGGACCGCGACCGGGACACGACGGTGCTGGCCGTGGAGGGTAACCCGGGCGCCGTGGCGGCGCTGCGGCGGCAGCTGCGGCCGTACGGCGGCAGGGCCAAGGTGGTGGCGAGCATGAGCGACGAGCCCGCGGCGGTGCTCGCGCTGCAGCGCGAGTTCAAGCTGGGCGCGGGCCGCCGGCCCGCGCTGGTGCAGGAGATTATCGGCGTGCTGGCGAGCAGCGAGGGGGCGGCCCGCGTGGTGAGCGGGCTGCGCGAGGTGGTGGACCTGGGGACGCTGGTGCCGTCGCGCGCGGCGACCTTCTACGCGCCCGCGTACGCGGAGAGCTGGTCGGCGAGCGAGGCGGCGCCGCTGTACGTGGCGCCCGGGGCCTTCTACCTGGTGCGCAACCTGGACGTGGCGGGGCTGCGGCGGGCGACGGGGGGTGCGTGCCGCGGCCGCGGGGCGCGCTGACGCCCGAGGCAGGCACGTGGGGCGACGGCGCGGGGCTGCTGGAGATGCTGGACTTTGCGTCGGCGGAGCTGTGCGCGCCGCAGTGGCGGTACTGCGTGTTCCACACGGAGGAGCTGGCGCGCGTCAACGGGCTGAGCACGTGGGTCTGGGTGGAGACGGCGGCGCGCGGCCGGGGGAGCGCGCGCGGCGCGACGGCGTTCCCGTACGGCGTGGACGCGCTGGCGAGCGAGGCGGACCGGGTGGACTTTTCGTCGCGCGCGGGCGAGGCGCGCGCGACGGCGTGGCGCAACGTGTTCATCCCCCTGGCCGCCACGGTGGAGGTGCTGGGCGACCTGGAGGTGGAGACCAAGGTGCAGGGGCTGGACACGCTGGCGCCCTGGTACGAGTTTCGCGTGTCGGTGAACGGCGCGCTGGTGGCTGAGCGGGTGATTCGCAACCTTTACCCGACGTACCACGAAGCCTAAACGACGACGGTCCCGCGCACCTCCAGCACGCGGCGCACGTCGTCGGCGTGGACGACGCGCTTGCGCTTGGCAAACTTGGCGGCGGCCTCGGACTCCTCGACGAGCTCGGCGACGAGGAGCTCGGCGTAGTCGCGCATGGCGCAGAGGGCGTCGCCCTTGAGCTTGCCGGCGCCGGTCTTGAAGGCGAGCTCGGCGATGGCCGACTTGTGGATGCGGGCGGGCTTGACGCGCTTGGCGCGCGGGGTGTCGGCGGTGCGCTTGGCGGGCATGCTGGCGAAGAGTGAGCGCTGGTAATAAAGGGCAAGGAGCCGCCGCGCTCCGCCCACACATGCTCCGCACGACGCCGGAGGAGCGCGTGGTGTTCGAGGCGGCCATCGCGCGGCTGGCGGAGCGCTGGCCGGCCGCGGCGGCGGCGACGCGGGCCAAGGGCATCGAGACGCACACGCTGAGCTGGGCGTACGCGGTGAAGCTGTACCCGGACATGGACGTGGCGCAGCTGTACAACCTCTGCCCGGACGAGAACCTGCTCGCGAACCTGGCCAAGACGACGCGGCGGTGGCGCGCGCGGAACAACATGGGCGACCTGCCCACGCCGATGAGCAGGTACCTGTTCTCGGCGCTGTACGACCTGGGGCTGAGCGCGGACGAGATGGCGGACATCCTGAGCGCGGTGCCGGAGGGCGCGTACAGGCTGGACATCATCAAGGCCATCTGGCGCGTGCACGAGGAGCACCCGGACGGCAAGGGGGTGCTGAAGCGCGAGGACCTGCTGGACGCGTGGTCGGACCTGTCGTGCATCCCCACCGACGTCGACGTGCGGCGCGTCGCCAGGCTGGAGGACATCATCCCCGTCCACGAGGCGCTGTCGCGGCAGAACTGCGGCGCGTGCGCGAAGAACCGCGCGTGCTGCATCGCGGGCTGCGCCGCGCTGCCGCAGGACGCCTTCGTGCCCGAGGGCCGGCCGTTCTGCTGCACGCGGCTGTTCCACGTGTGCGGCGAGCACGCCAAGCTGCTGCTGCGGCGCGGGGAGATGCAGCTGCGCGCGGGCGGCACGGTGGAGGCCGTGGACCTCCGCGGCGCCGAGTTCCTCGCCGACGGCGAGCTGGTGCACTTTTGCGGCAGGGACGTGCGCGTGGCGTGGGCGCAGCGGCCGCTGCGCCGGCTCAAGCTGCTGCGCTTCCCGCGCGCCGACGTGCTCTGGGGCGACGGCGGCGCGCACCTGTGCGTCAACTCGCTGCGCTTCCGGCACGTCGAGCGCAGGACGCTGCACCGCAGCGCGGGCGACTTCCTCGACGCCGACGGCGGGCGGCACCTGTTCACCGTGGACCCCTACCTGCAGCACAACGGCCTGCGCATAGGCTGGTGGGCCGTCATCGCGCGCATGTTCATGCACGACGAGCCCGTGCCCGACGGCCGCGGCACGCTCGTCGGCCGCTACCTCGCCTGGGGCGGCAGGCACCAGGCGGAGGGCCGCGTGCGGCTGCATGCGTAAAAAGCCTGTTTCCTGACTGCACAAACGAAATGGCGCCGCTGCGCATCAAGGCGCCGCTCTTCTCGCGCGAGCACGCGGCCGAGGTGCTGCGGCTGCACGCGCAGGGCCACCGCGCGCGCGCGATTTCGGAGGCCGAGGTGCACGGCGCCGAGCGCACCGAGGCCAGGGAGGTGGCGCGGCTGATCTCCTTCTACCACCACCGCGACGCCGACGACCGCTACCTGCACTACATGGCGCTGGCGAAGGAGCGCGCGCCGTGCCGCATCTTCCTGGGCGACTTTCCGCGCGAGGCCGCCGCCGACGCGCGCGGCGTGCCCGAGGGCTGGGCGCGCTTCTTCTGCCCGCTCGCCCAGCGCGCGTTCGACGTGTGCGCGCGCTCGGGCCAGATGCGGCTCCCGTGCATCACCAGGGAGGAGGAGGAGCCCGTCGACGCGCTCTACCTGAGCGAGATTGGCGACGCGCTGCACGCCTCGCTCCAGCGCATCAAGCGCCAGCGCAGCCTCACCGACCTCTCTGCCGCCATCGAGTAACCTCAATTACGCACCCCGCCCACCGCAACCCCACCACGCCAAACACCGCCACAATCCCCAGGATCCGGTCTGTTTTCCGGGAGCCGTTCGGCCCGCCAGCAGGGGAAAATCACGCACACACGCGGCGCCGCCGCGGTCTCTCAGGCTGTTTTCGGTTAAGCAAAATCCTCCGCGCTCCGACAGCCAGAAAGCGCCTTTTCGAGAGCCGACGCGCGCGGAGCGTAGTGTTAGGCCGGCGTTTGCGGCAAAGGCCGGCGTTAACCCGCCTAAGGAGCCGACTTGTCTGGCTGGGGCCCAGGAGCCGCGACGTCCAGAAGCTACCCGGTGCCCACCAGAGACGGGTGCCTGCTCCCTGCCTCCTTTTGCTGCAAAAACAGAGGGGTTCCTGCGTGAAAACATAACTGTTCCTGACAGGAACAGCTATGTTTTTGCAGCAAAAGGAAGCAGGGAGCAGGCACCCGTCTCTGGTGGGCACCGGGTAGCTTCTGGACGTCCCGGCTCCTGGGCCCCAGCCAGCCAAGTCGGCTCCTTAGGCGGGTTAACGCCGGCCTCTGCCGCAAACGCCGGCCTAACACTACGCTCCGCGCGCGTCGGCTCTCGAAAAGGCGCTTTCTGGCTGTCGGAGCGCGGAGGATTTCGCTTAACGGAAAACAGCCTGAGAGACCGCGGCGGCGACGCGTGTGTGCGTGATTTTCCTCTGCTGGCGGGACGAACGGCTCCTTAAAAACAGACCGGCTCCTGGGTGCGGTCACGTCAGCGAGAACACCAGGCCGGCCGAGGAGAGCCTGGCGACGTCGGCGCGGGTGACGGGGCCGTCGGCGAAGAGCCACACGCGGTAGGCGGGCAGCTTCCACAGCCTGACGTTCCAGCTGCACTGCGTCACCGAGCCGTAGACGACGAGGTCGTAGTCGTGGCGCGCCGGGAAGTCGGCCGGGGGCGAGGAGCGCCGGGCGGCAGGGATGGTGCGCGCGTACGGCAGGTCCGCGGCGTCGCCCTTCCAGTCGTCGTACATGAACGCCGCGGGGAAGGGCGTGTCCACGCGCACCGTGCCGTTCCAGGCCTCGGTGAGCCCGAGCAGCAGCTGCGCCGACAGCGCGCCCGGGTAGCTGTTCAGCGCGCAGTCCACGAAGAGCACGCGCCGCGGCGGCTCCGACTCGATGATGCGCTGGCGGAAGAAGTCAAAGTACGTCTCCACCGCCGCGCCGGCGGTGAGCGTCGCGTCCAGGTAGACTTGCAGCTCGCGCGCCCAGTACGACTCGGGCGTCAGCGGCTCGGACGTGGCGCGCTCCAGGGCGCGCGCCACGTCCTTGATCAGCGCGTGCGGGTAGCCCGCCATCGCGCAGAAGGGAAGCCGCTCCGCGTCCTTGAGCACGGGCACCGCGCCCGCGCCCACCACCTCGGCGTCCCCGGGCGCGCCCGCGGTGTCGTTGAGCTGCGCGAACCTGCTGCGCGCGTACTCGTCCATGCGCGCCGCGGGCGGCGCCGACGTGCGGCTCGCCCAGAACTGCGTGCGGTTCGCCGCCGCCGGCGGCCGCCGCCACGCCGCGGGCAGCGCGTACCAGGCCGGCACGGCGCGGTTCTTGCGGAAGCACTGCTGCATGCGCGCCAGCACCGCGGCGCGCACCTCGCCCCGCGGGTCCGGCGGCGCGGTGCCGTTGGCGCGCGGCGCCGCCGGCGAGAGCGGGCTGGTGGCCAGGCCCACGCCCAGCAGGTACAGCACCGCCACCGCGGCGTACATCGCGTGCTCCGAAACGAACATGTTTGTGGGGCACAAACACAGCATGCTCGTCCTCGTCTCCGGCCCGCGCCGCTCGGGCTGCACCACGCTCGCGCGAGGCATCCAGGCCGCCCTGCCGCCCTCGCTCAGCTCGGCGCTCGTGACCATCGTCGACCCGGACGACGCCGTCGACATCGCCGCCGTCGCCGCGCACGACGTCGTCATCGTGGACCTCTCCGGCCTGCACACCTACGTCGACCTGCGCCCCTGGCTCGCCGCCGCGCGCGGCCCGGCGGTGCGCGTGGACATTGTGCTCGCCGCGGGCTGCTTCGCGCGCGCCCCCGCCGCCGGCTTCGCGCACCGCATAGAGGTGTGGCGGGGCCAGTTCACAAAACGAGCCGTGCAGGAGGTCGTCGCGCTCGCGGTAACCTAAGCATGCTCATCCTAGTCACCGGCCCGCGCCGCTCGGGCTGCACCACGCTCGCGCGCGCCGTCGCGCCGCGCCTGCCCGGGCACGCGAGCGTGCTCTACGTGCCCAACCCGGCGCGCTCCGGCCGCAAGGCGCCTGCCGAGCGGACCGCGGACGTCACCGTGCTGGACTGCTCGGGGCCGTTCTCGGCAGAGGACCTGGCGCCCTGGGCGGCCGTCGCCGGGGCCGTCGTGCAGGTCATGATCGGCGTGAGCGGCGACGACAGCGGCCCGCCCAGGCTCCGCGGCGCCCCGTGGTGCTTCCTGACGCCCAAGCACGACACCGAGCGCGCGCTGGGCGAGCTGAGCCTCTTCGCCTACCGGGTCATGCTGCGCCACCGCGTGCACGCCCGCGTCGCCGCCCCGAGCGCGGAGCTCGCCGGCGAGATTGCGCGGGAGCAGCTCCGGTTCAGCGACAACGAGGAGCGGAGGCGGCGCGAGCAGGTTGGCGAGTAACACACACACAATGCTCATCCTGGTCACCGGCCCGCGCCGCTCGGGCTGCACCACGCTCGCGCGCGCCATCGCGCAGCACATGCCCGACACCGGCACGTGCCTGTACGTGCCGAACCCGACCTTCCACAAGCACGTCGCGTGCACCGCGGACGTGGTCGTCCTCGACTGCTCGGGGCGGTTCGAGGTCTCGGCGCTGGCGCCCTGGGTGGTGGCGCGCCCGCACGCGCAGATCATCATCGACGACGGCTCGGGCGAGGGGCCCCAGATTCTCCCGGACATGGACCGCTACTTTTACGGCAAGAAGGATGACACCCTCATCCTCCTCCCGGCCATCGCCCACATGGCGCGCGACGCCCTGCGCGCCGACGCCCGGCGCAGCTTCGTGATGGCGCCCGACCCGCGCGGGGGCACCTCCGGCGCGCTCCGCCGCTTGCCGGAAACGTCCCCGGTGGGGCTGCGCCGCGACGACTTGCACACCGACGGCGCCGGCACGCTCTACGGCAAGCACGTCGACCACGCCGCCATGCTGCTCCACGGCAGGCGCCGCGTGCGCGCCCCCGAGCGCTACAACCCGGAGCACTACATCCCCGAGCGCTACAGCCCGGAGCGCGACATCCCCGAGCGCTACACGCCGGAGCGCTACACGCCGCAGCGATACACGCCGGAGCGCTACAGGCCGGATCGCTACGGGCGCCACTTCCCGCCGGGCATGCCCCCGCTCATGCCGCCCGGGGCCATGGAGCGGAGCATCGACGCCAACAACGAGGAGGAGCTCGCGGCGGAGCTCGCTGCGAAGGTGTTTGTCTCGTAAGCACACAATGCTGATCCTGGTCACCGGCCCGCGCTGCTCGGGGTGCAGCACCCTGTCGCGCCAGATCCTGGCCGAGCTGCCGCACAGCGCGCGCGTGCTGCTGACGCACGACCGCGAGCTCGCGCCCACGCGCGCCCTGCTGGCCGCGGTGGACGTGGCCGTGCTGGACTTTACCGCCGACGTGAGCGAGGTCGACTTTTCAAAGTGGCTCGAGCTCTCCGCCGGCCCGGCGCTGCAGGTCAGCATCGGGCTGCCCGAGGTCGCGCACAAGCCCCAGGCCGTCGACGGGTTCGAGCACTTCTTCGTCTGGCGCAGCGACACGAGCCGCGCGGTGCACGAGGTCGCCGCGGCCGCGCACGAGCACATGGACGCGGTGCAGGCCGCGCGCTGGAAGGGCGAGGCGAACGAGTACCCGTTCCGCGTGCCCAAGGCGCGCAAGCCCCGCAAGAAGGCCGCCGAGCCCGACCTGCCCGCGCCGTCTGCCGAGCTGGACGGCCTGCTCGAGCGCGTCAGGCTCGGCGGAGCCGAGGAGGCGGCGTACGCGGAAAAGATGGGCAAGCTGCTGGCGGGCCCCGCGCCCAAGCTGAAGCGCGCGGTGGACGCCGCGCAGCGCGGCAAGAAGGCGGGCGGCGCGTGAGGGTGTCAGAGGGCTTTTATCAACTTTGGGCCGGCAGCCGACTCGCGCGGCGGCGCGTCCGGGTCGGGGAGCACCAGCGGGCAGACGCACACGCAGAGCATGAGCGCGAGCGCGAAGACGAGCAGGCCCATGCCGAGCTGGTAGGTGGCGCTGGGCGCCGGCGGCACGCTCTCGTCCTGGATGTCAAACGTCTCGGGCGCGGCGTCCGCGCACGAGATGAACTCGTTGCCGACGCACTGCACGACGACGCTGCCGCACTCCTTGGTCGGCAGGCAGACGCAGGCGTTGGCGAGCGCGTAGTAGTCGGGGTCGCACTGGTGCACGGTGCACGTGTCGCCGACGAGGAGCCCGCCGCCGTGGGCGACGTCGCACGGGCCGCCCGAGGCGGCGACGCAGCTGCCGGCCTGCAGCACCTGGCCGTCGGGGCAGGCGTTGATGACGCAGGTGGTGTTTCCCCAGTCGTCGCAGAGCGGCACCGAGCCCGCGCCGCACGTGGTCCTGTCGCCCGAGAGGCACGTGCCGCACGGCACGGGGCCGGTGGCGCCCACCGCTGCGAGCGAGTAGTTTTGCACGTAGTTGCTCACCAGGCCGTCGACGTCCACGGTGACGCGGATGACCGCGCCCGGCGTCGCCGGCACGATGACGCGCTCGGAGACGTCGCGGTTGTTGTTGAGCGTGTACTCCACGCCGGCGCTGGAGACGACGAGGTCCAGGTCGTTGACGAGCACCGGCGAGGCGTTGATGTGCGGCGGCGGGTCGGTCCAGGCCAGGGCCACGTTGACCGTCGTCGCCGCGGCCGTCAGGCAGTACGCCTGCCTGGCGCCGGTGGTCTGCAGGCGGTCCATGAGCGTCGTCTGCTCGAGCTGCAGCAGCGGCACGCCGTACGAGATGTCGGGCGGGGCGTTCGGGTTGAGCGTCAGCGTCGTGTCGCCCACGTCGACCACGCGCACCGTGGGCCGCGCGCCGGCGACGATGGCGGCCACCTTCATCGCCGCGCTCGCGCGCGCGCCCGTGGCGTTGCGCATGTACGCGTCGACGACCAGGCACAGCGCGGTCACCGTCGGACAGGCGAAGGACGTGCCTGCTGCGGCGTCAGCGCGGCGCGGGCGCGGGCGCACCGTCGCCGTAGACGTAGTCCTCGTGGCCGGGGGCGGGGTCGGCGAGCGCGTAGGCGACCTGCACGCTGACGCCGGGCGCCACGACGGTGGGCGCCCGCCTGCCGTCCTCGGTGGGGCCCACGGAGGAGAAGCTGGCCACCGAGCCGAAGCTGTACAGGTACGGCGCGGCGGCGCGCTGGCCCGCGTCGTAGTGCGGGAAGTTGGCCTGGTCGCTCAGCGAGGCGCCCACGCTGATGCAGTTCTTGGCCGTGGCCGGCGAGGAGACGAGGTACGGGCCCTCGTTGCCCGCGCTCGCCACGAGCAGGATGTCATTCTCGTACGCGTTGGTGTCCATCTCGTACGCCTGCCAGTCGTACGCGCCGTCGCCCTGCGACGCGCCCCAGCTCGCGCTGTGCACGGAGACGTCGTTGGCGACCATGGCGGCAAAGGCCTGGTCCCAGCTCGCGGGGACGTCGAGCAGCTCGTGGTCGGACGGGTCGGACATGTCCATGAAGACGAGCCGCGCGCCCGGGGCCTGCGCGCGTGAGCTCCTCCGCCGCGAGGGGCGCTACTCACGACGCCCTGGTTGCCGCCGCACGAGTAGCCCACGGCGATGCCGGCGGTGGAGGTGCCGTGCGCGCCGTCGTAGGGCGCGGGGTTGGTGAACGTGAGCGCGCTGGTCTGCGTCGGCATGACGCCGAGCACCTTGCCCGCGCCCGCGAACACGGGCACGGGGCCGGACAGGTTGAGCGAGGCCACGGGCACCGCGTCGCCGTCGTAGAACATGCAGTGCAGGACGTCCAGCCCGGTGTCGCTGACGAAGGCGCGCTCGTTGGTGCCCTGCAGCGGCGAGGAGGGCAGCACGACGTTGCGCGAGGCCAGCGAGAGCCTCCTGGCGTGCCTGCGGTGCTGGTTGTACTGCGAGATCCAGATGACGTTGTGCGACTCGGCCAGGGCGTGGATGTCGTCGATGACGACGGGGCCGAAGAGCTTGCCCTTGCGCTTGCCGAGCCGGGTGTGCTTGCCGTGGTGCCTGTCGGCGTCGACGTAGTGCACCATGACGCCCAGCGTGCCGTTGATGTCGCTGCGGTACTTCATCTGCGGCGCGAACTCGCTGTAGTTGCCCGAGAAGCCCTCGAGCGAGGCGCTGCGCACGAGGAAGACGCCGCCGCCGAAGAAGGCCAGCGCGTCGGGCGGGTGCTCCGCGGTCTGCAGCAGCCAGAGCCGCTTGGCGTCCGACAGCATCCGCTCGCGCCGCGTCGTGCCGTCGAGCGGCCGCCAGCCCACGCCCAGCCCGCTTATGAGCAGGCCGCGCGCCGCCGTCGCGCCCAGCAGCAGCAGGAGGAGCGCGAGCCGCATTGAGTGAGGCGGCGGGCAGTGTAGTTACGCGCGCCACTGCTTCACGTACCCCCGCGTCTCATAGTGCTGCTCGCCCATGGACACGCGCATGCTGACGCCGGGCGCCACGACGGTGGGCGCCCGCCTGCCGTCCTCGGTGGGGCCCACGGAGGAGAAGCTGGCCACCGAGCCGAAGCTGTACAGGTACGGCGCGGCGGCGCGCTGGCCCGCGTCGTAGTGCGGGAAGTTGGCCTGGTCGCTCAGCGAGGCGCCCAGCAGCAGCAGCAGGAGCGCGAGCCGCATTGAGTGAGGCGGCGGGCAGTGTATTTACGCGCGCCACTGCTTCACGTACCCCCGCGTCTCATAGTGCTGCTCGCCCATGGACACGCGCATGCTGACGCAGGCGCGCGCGCCGAGCCTGAGCGCGTCGTCCACGCGGCCCTGGTCGTGGAGGATGACCGCGCGGAGGTGCAGGCAACTGGCCACGTGGTGGTGGTAGATGCCGTACAGCTGCACCAGGCGGCGCTCGGCCTCGCGCGCCGCCATCGCAGCCTCGGCGAGGTCCTCGCAGTGGTACAGCACGTGGGCCATGTGCATGAGGGTGCGCGCGGTGACCCCCGCGTCGGCGACGTCCATCGCCGACACGTGGATCCTGCCCACGTTGGCGGCCCAGCGCCGCGTCTCCTCCACCTCCTTGAGCCGCGCGCACGCCTCGGTGGCGTACATGCAGAACCGCGCCATGGCGCGCAGCGTCTCGCTGCCGCACGCGAGCTTCTGGCGCACGGGCTCGGCCCAGCTGGTCAGGATGGTCCGGGCGAGCTCGCGATTGCCGCGCATGGCCGCGACGAGCACGCACGGCGTGCTGATCCGCAGCCGCGCCAGGTTGCTGCGCGGGACGTGATCGGGGTACCTCTCCTTGAAGGCGTCGAGCGCGGCCACGGCGAGGTCGGTGTCGCCGCGGGCGAGCGCGGCCTCGGCGAGCAGCGTGGTGAACTGCGCGCAGTGCTCCACGTCCTGGATCAGCTCCATGCCCGCCTCCGCGACCGTCTCGGCGGCGCGCGACTTGCCGTGCGCGAGGAACACCGCCGCGGCCTGCGCGAGGCTGTCCGCGGCGGTGCGCCGCAGCGGCGCGGTCTTGGAGATCCGCACCACCTCGAGGAGGAGGGCCACGTGCTCGCCGAGCGCGCACTGGCCCGCGCGGCACCGCTGCATGCACGCGGCCGAGCACGCGCGGCGCAGGCACTCGCCGCAGCGCAGCTCCGTCGCCGCGCCGCAGAGGTGGCAGCCGCACGCGACGCAGCCCGGGCACGGCGCCATTGTGAGAAGCCGGTGGCGGCTCACACTTTTCTCCGCATGGACGAGCTCGTCAAGGCGGTGCGCGGCTCGGCCGAGTACCGGGGCGTGGTGGACATTATCACCGAGGGCATCCGCGCGCAGCAGAAGCTGCACGCGGCGACGCAGGCCGCGGACCTGCTGTACAAGCAGTCGGCGCCGTACGGCCTGCTGCTTGCCGAGTGCCGGCGGCAGGTGAAGAGCGAGCACCCCGGGTGGAAGAAGGCGCGCGTCGAGGAGGAGAGCGGCAAGCGCGCGAGCGCGCTCGTGCCGTTTGGGTATTAATCACACTCATGCTCGACCTCGTGCCGCTGCAGACGGCCTCGGCGGTGCCGTACACGGTCAAGGTGCTCGCCGCGGAGGGGGACGAGCGGGACCTGCTCCTCGTCTTCGCCGAGCTCGCCCTGGCGAGGCGGCCCGTGTACCTGGAGCTCACGGCGACGGGCGTGCGCAAGGCGCCGTTCGAGCACCTGCTGCTGCTGCTGCAGCGCGCGCCGCAGCTGCGCGGCCTGCGGCTGCAGTGGGGGCTGGACGAGCGGGACGCGGCGCGGCTGCGCGCCGCCGCGGGTGACCGGGTGGTCGAGCTAGTCGCGGATTAAGACGATCAGCGGCGAGCCGAACGCCGCGACGCACTCGCGCGCAAAGGCGGCCAGGGGCGCGCGCTGCCGCAGCTGCGTGTGGCCCTCGCGCGGCTCGACGTCGAGCGTGCCGTGGAGAAAGACGGAGAAGCAGCGCGCGCCGGTGGGGTCGGTGAACTCGGCGCTGCCGGTGAGCAGCAGGCAGTCGGCGTCGTCGCAGGCGGCGCGGAGCGCCTTCACGAAGGCGTCGCGCTCCGCGCCGTACACGGTGGCGACGACGTGGCTGTCCATTTGGCGGAGTGTGTGGGGTGGTTGTATAATGCCGCGGGCGCGGAGATCAATGGCGGCGGATGCGGTGATTTACTTTGCCTTCATGGCGCTGCACGTGCCCGTGCACGCGGCGGCGGTGGGCATGCGCGGGCTGTTCGGCACGCTGGCGTTCACCAAGCTGGCGGTGGCCTGCCTGGCGCTCGTGTTCGACACCGCCATCGTGCTGAGCTACGGCATCAAGGTCGTGGGCCAGGGCCAGGAGGGCAGCGTGGCCGGCAACGGCACGCAGTTTGCCTTCTGGGCGCAGAAGACGTACCCCGTGCGCCGCCGCCCGCCGCCCCTCGCTGACGCCGCGCGGGCAGGTGCTCAGCTTCAGCGTGGTGCTGCTGGCGGCCATGGTGCTGCTGGGCGCGAGCGGCACGCGGCGCGGCGACGACTTGTGGTTCAGCTGCGTGGCGCTGGCGTACTTTTGGTGCACGGCGGCGCTGAGCATGTGGATGGTCATCGCCGAGGCGTGGGGCAACTCGGCGAAGGGCAACGACATGCTCGCGTGCGTCGCGATTGGGCTCTGCGCCGTCTCCTTCCCCTTCGTGGTGGCGTCGGAGCGCGGCAGGATGCGCTGGCGGCTCTCGGACACGCCCGACAAGCTGCAGAAGGAGCGCGACGCGGACTTCAAGGAGTTCGGCGTCCGGGACCAGGCGCCGCGCAGCGCGCTGGTGCGCTACAGCCTGCCGGGCAACTTTATCATCGCGTGGTCGCTGTGCCAGGTGTACGTGTCCATGAAGTACTTCCTGGACGTGGAGCGCCTGGCGGCGGACTTTGTCTTCGTGGCGCTGCTGCCGGCGGCGGCGAGCCTGTTCGTGACGCGCCAGCTCGACTTTGACTACTGGCTGCACCTGCGGATCCTGTGCGAGCTGGCGCGGTGGCTGGCGTTCTGCTTCTTCCCCGCCATCGCCACGGGCGGCATGAACGCCTCCGCCTACCCGGCGCTCTTCGTGTACTCGTCCTGGGCCCGCTCGCAGAGCGCCTACGCCTACGAGGGCCCCCTGTACTTTGTCGCCGTGGGCATCGCGCTCTACGTGCCGCTCATGTACTTTGTGCCCTCGCGCTGGGGCGAGTCCAGGCTGCTCGCCTGGTACCGCGGCGTCGAGGGCCAGGTGGCGCAGGACGTGCTGGACCGCGTGGCGCCGGGCGGCTTCGACCCCGAGGCCGGCCCGCGCCGGTCCGCCAGGCTGCAGCAGGCCGCCAACGAGCAGCCCCTGCTCACGCCGCGCAAGCCCCCCTCGGTGAGCAACGGCACCGGGCAGATCAGCCGGCGGCGGCAGGGGTTGTAGTAACCGTTACGCAATGCACCTGCGCGCGTCAGCCGGTCGCCGCTTCGCGCGCACGCACATGCAGGGCACCCGCACCGCGTTCGCGCACGGCGTGTACACGTTGTGCGTGTCCGGGTACACCTCGTACGAGGCGGTCGCCGAGCCCGCGGTGCTCGCAAAGTCGCCGCAGTTGGCGCCCGTGAACGCGCCGTTGCTGTCGCAGCCCTGCACGCCGCCGGCGATGAGCGACGCGCCGGTCACGAACTCGCCCCAGTTCGGCACGACGGCCTCCTCGTACTCCATCTCGTACTCGACGTAGTCGCCGCTGACGGTGAACTCGGCGTCCGCGCTGAAGCCAAAGTCGCCGGGCAGCGACGCCAGGTCGCTGCCGACGTAGCAGGCCAGCGCCAGGTACCGCGAGCACGTCTGCCTCCTGCCGGCGAGGCACAGCGCGTTGGCCGAGGCGCGCGGGCCCCACGAGCCGAGCACGCTCGCCGGCGCAAAGTACATGTAGTTGTCCGTGGCCGCGCCCATCGGCGCGGGCGCGCGCGTCGGCGCCCGCGTCGGCACCCGCGTCGGTCTGCGGCGGCGTCAGCGCGCGGCGTCAGCGCGCGGCGACGCACCCTTGCGTGGGGGCCGCCGTCGGCGCCTGCGTCGACGTGCAGTTGGAGCCGTAGTAGCCCGCGGCGCACCCGAAGCAGGACTCGACCGCGCCGTCGAGCGAGTGCAGCGCCCAGTACCCGCCCGTCGCGTTGGCGTAGCAGAAGCAGGCCCCGCCGACCGCGGCGCCGTGGCCCGCGCACGTCTTGAGCACGCCGTCCTGCGGGTCGGGCGTCCACGGCGCCGAGCAGGCGCCGGGGTCCGGCGGCGGCGGGCCGAGCCAGGGCAGGCAGCTCGTGCAGCCAAAGACCCACTCGCCGAACAGGCCCGTGGCCGAGGTGTTGGTGACCGCCCAGCCCGCGTCGCACGTGCAGTTGAACGCCGTGGCGTTCCACGTGCCGTGGTTGTTGCACGTGTAGAACCCGGCCTCGGGCTGCAGCGGGTCCGCGCCGCCGTAGGTCAGGCACTCGTCCGAGCTGATGGACTGCTCCGGCAGCGGGCTGGCCGCGTCAGCGCGGCGGCGCCGCGCACTTACCCCACGTTGGCCATGGGCGTGCCGGGGAGCCCGCACTCCTCGTTGCTCGCAAAGTAGCCCAGCGAGCGGTTCTGGAACCACGTGCAGCTCAGGTCCGCCTTGGTCTGGTTGAAGGAGAGGGTCGTGTGCGTGTCCACGATGAGCGCGCACAGCGCGTTGGGGTCAGAGCCGGCGTCGTAGCACGAGCACGCCATGCTGCTGCCGTCGTAGACAATGTACCCCAGCCCGCCGCAGCTCGCGCAGCCCACGCCGTACTCGCTCTGCACGCACACGTCGTCCTGGTCCTCGCAAAAGCCCAGCGCGCAGCCCGTGGTGACCGCCTCGGGCGAGCTCGGCTGCAGGTAGCACGTCGCGTCCAGCCCGGTCTGGTAGCACACGCAGGCGCCCGCCGACAGGTACCCGTTCAGGTTGCATTCGACGCACGTCACCCCGGGCGCGCTCGCGACCACCGCCAGGTCCTGGTTGTGGCAGGTGTCCCCCCGCGCCGCCCGCGCCGCCAGCAGCAGCAGCAGCGCCCGCCGCATGTGTGTGCGCCGCCCGCCCTGGGGACCTCCGCGGGCTCGCGGGGTCACGGCGCGAAGAGGCGCTGGGCGTGCTGCCTGGAGAGCTTGCGCGTGAGGGCGACGGGGTGCAGCGTGGCGGCAAAGCCGGACTCGTAGACGCAGCTGCGCGAGCCGTCGGCGCCGCGCAGGGTGGGCACGGCGACGCAGAGGTGGTACAGCCGGTTCACGCCCCAGTCCGGCACGTGCACGCGGCGCGTCGCGGCGGACAGGTACGCGGGCCAGAACCAAAAGGTGCCGACGGAGGCGACGAGCGCGCGGCCCGAGCCCAGGATGGCCAGGTGCCGCGCCGCGCTGCCGGCCGAGTACACCAGCGTGGGCGCGCCGGTGAGGTTGCGCGCGAGCGCGGCGACCGAGCGCAAAATGCGGAGCTGCAGCGCGTCGACGGGGTGGCCCACCACGGCGACGCGGCGCGCCGGGCCGGCGGCGGCCAGCGCCTGCCGGTAGTACTCGGGCGGCAGGAGCGTGTAGTCCTCGTTCGGGCCGAAGACGTCGTCGAGCCGGACGTGCACGACGACGTCGAAGGAGGGGCGCGCTTGCGCGGGGAACCAGCGCCGCAGCTGCGCGCGGTGGTGGCGGTAGGTGGCGAAGTCGAACATGTAGTTTTCGTTGGCGCCGTACTCGAAGCGGCCCTCGGCCGACTCCCAGGCCAGCGGCGGCAGGGGGAAGGGCGCAGCAGAGTGCAGCAGGTTGAGGTCGGCGAAGAGGCGGCCCTCGAGCGCGGCGCGCAGCCTGGCGTGCGCGTGCTGGAACAGCAGGTTGCCCGTGCGCAGCGGCACGCCGAGGACGGGGTTCGTGAACACTGTGCGCCACCACAGCAGGCACAGGGCCGCGGCGAGCAGCGGCAGCGGGCGCATGTGTGGTTACTAAACAGAGTCCTCCACCGCCTCCTGCTGCCTCTTCGCCGGCGCGTCGGCGTGCTTCTTCTTCTTCCCGGCGTCCTCGACGCGCAGCTCCCGCTGCCGCAAGAGCTCCAGGCCCACGTGGTAGTCGTGCGCGTACCCGGCGCCGAACGCCAGCCCGGCGAGCAGCCCCAGGCCCCACAAGCCAAGCACCAGCGCCGCGACGTAGCTGCCCAGCGCCGTCCAGATCACCCACGGCACCGGGAAGCCGGTGATGTCCACCCTGACGCTCTCGATGAAGTGCGCCAGCTTCTCTTGCTGCGGGATCTCGTCGCGCCTCATGAATGTGTGTGATTGCGCGCTCCTGCCGCGCACCTGCTCCCAGAGTGCACCTGCTCGGGCACCACGAGCCGGCACGCTCCCGCCGCCGGCCCATTGGCCGAGCAATTCCACCACGCCAAACACCGTCGCGACGCGCGCGCCCCCAGGATCCGCTCTGTTTTCCGGGAGCCGTTCGGCCCGCCAGCAGGGGAAAATCACGCACACACGTGTTGCCGCGGCGGTCTCTCAGGCTGTTTTCGGTTAAGAAAAATCCTCCGCGCTCCGACAGCCAGAAAGCGCCTTTTCGAGAGCCGACGCGCGCGGAGCGTAGTGTTAGGCCGGCGTTTGCGGCAAAGGCCGGCGTTAACCCGATGAAGGAGCCGACTTGGCTCGCTGGGGCCCAGGAGCCGCGACGTCCAGAAGCTACCTGGTGCCCACCAGAGACGGGTGCCTGCTCCCTGCTTGCTTTGACTGCAAAAACATAGCTGTTCCTTTCAGGAACAGTTATGTTTTCACGCAGGAACGCGAGTGCTTTTGCAGCAAAAGGAGGCAGGGAGCAGGCACCCGTCTCTGGTGGGCACCGGGTAGCTTCTGGACGTCGCGGCTCCTGTGCCCCAGCGAGCCAAGTCGGCTCCTTCATCGGGTAAACCCCGGCCTTTGCCGCAAACGCCGGCCTAACACTACGCTCCGCGCGCGTCGGCTCTCGAAAAGGCGCTTTCTGGCTGTCGGAGCGCGGAGGATTTTGCTTAACTGAAAACAGCCTGAGCGACCGCCGCGGCAACACGTGTGTGCGTGATTTTCCTCTGCTGGCGAGACGAACGGCTCCCGGAAAACAGAGCGGATCCTGGCGCGAGGTCGGATCCTGGCGCGAGGTCGGATCCTGGCGCGGGGTCGGAGCCTGGCGCGAGGTCGGAGCCTGGCGCGGGGTCGGAGCCTGGCGCAGTGCGGCACGGGGCAGGCTGATCCACGGCGTGCTCGCTGCCGCCACGGGCCTGCAGGACGGAGAGGATGCGTAAATTGCCGGTACGACCCACAATGCACCTCCTGCTGCTGCTGCTCGCGGGCGGCCTGGCGCAGGCGTCCTCCTTGCGCCGCGCGAGCTTTGCCGTGTGCCCCGGGTACGCGGCGGTGCAGGAGGCCGTGTACGAAGCAGAGGAGGCCGCCGCGCGGGTGCCCGCGCTCGCCGAGCGGGCGGCGGCGGCCGCCTGGGCCTTCTACGGCACAGAGTGCGCGCAGGCGCAGGTGCAGACGCCCGAGTTCCAGGCGCTGGTCAGGCGCCGCGTCAACGCGCAGTGGTCCATCGTGCCGGAGCGAAGCGCGGTCTGGCACCTCGCGGCCGTGGGGCAGATCAACGCGGCCTGGGAGCCCTGGGCGCTGCTCTGCGTGTAACCTCACTTTTATATGGAGGTGCTGCCCCTGATGCGGCTGGCCGCCAGCGCCGAGAGCGACCTCGCGCTCGGCATGGTGCTGCACCCGCGCGCGCTGACGACCCGGGCGGCGGAGGGCGAGCGCGCCGCCGTCGCCGAGCTCGACTACGAGTTCTACGAGCGCGCGCGCGCCGCCTCGCGCGCCATCTGGGCCTTTTACCTCAGCGACCCCATGCACTGGCTGGCGCTCCTGCACAGCCTCGGCCCGCGCACGGGCGAGCGCTCGTGGGATATGCGAGCCATGGCCTACTGGAACGAGGAGTGGCCCAAGTGGGCCGCGTACGAGTAAGCAGCTTTACACGAAACTCGCCACGTAGCGGCGGGCGGCGGCGCGGTCGAGCACCTGCTTCGGGCAGTCGAACGTGACCTGCGCGGCAGAGGCCGCCACCACGTTGCAAGACTTTTTGAACGAACCGACGGTCAGCGCCGTGTTCACCGCGTGCACGTGCGGCAGCGCGACGTCGTACTCGGCCAGGGATTGCACGCGGATGTAGTTGCGGCAGGCGCCGTCGTCCTTGGTGTATTCCGCGGCCAGCAGCACCGCGACCGCGTACCGCTCGAGCGGCAGGCGGTCCCAGCTGTGCATGACGGTGCCCATGTCGTTGAACAGAGCCTGCTCGGCCGCGCCCATGTCAAAGTGTAACGGGAACACGTAGGCCGAGCACTCGTGGCCGCGGCCATAGCGCGCGCGGTGCTGCCGCGCCCACCACCCGAAGGGCGGCAGCGCGCTCGCCGGCGGCTCGGGCCACCCGCGGGCCTCGCGCGCGGGGCGGACGTTCCAGCGCGCGGCGGCTGCCGTCATGCGGGCGAAGAAACGTTGTGGCAAGGTTACACCATGACCGTGCGCGCGTACTCTTCGTTGACGGGGTAGCCGGCGGTGTCCACGGGGAGCACGCGCCGCACGAGGTGGATGGGCCGCGCGCCCTGCAGCCACAGCGCGGCGGCCCACACGTCCGTGGCCACCGAGGTGTCGGGGGGGATGTTCTCCAGGATGCCGGCCGCCGCCAGCGCCTCCAGGCACATCTTCGAGCAGAAGGTGCCGTTGGGCACGGGCGGCCCGAACAGCCGCGCGCGGAGCCACTCGGGGAGCCAGGGGTAGCCCGAGAGCATCTTGGCGCGCTCGGAAAAGACGCAGCCGCGGCGCTGCATGTCCGCGATGGCGGCCTCGACCTTGTCGATCTGCTCCGGCGCGGCAGGCACGGCGAGCGTGCGCCAGTCGTGCACGCTGTCGAAGGGCTTGTCCGTGCACGTCACGCGGCCCTGCGGGTTGCCCACCTTTGCGTTGGGCGGCCCCACGAAGATGCGCGTGAGCTCGCCCTGCGCGTCCACGATGACCAGGTCGACGCGGCGCAGCGGGCCGCGGAGCACCTTGGCGAAGCGGTTCCACGGCGAGGAGGGCGTCGACTCGTCGTGCAGAAAGGTCAGGTAGAGCCGCCGCTGCTCCGACGGGCGCAGCAGGTCGGCAAAGTCGCCACTCACATGGAGCGCGCCGCGCGGGTCATCGAGGGCGGGGAGGACGGGCCCGACACCCCGCCCTTTGACCTGGTCGGCCTCTTTGCCGCCCACCACCGCAGGCGCGCGGAGCGCAGGGATCATCTGTGTGAGCTCGACGTCATGTGGTTCGCCAACGCCAAGCTGGCCCGGCACCGGCCCCGCCTGCCGCCCAAGGGCGTCGACGACTACGCCCTCTTCGTCATCCCCGACAACTTTAGGCACGACGGGCCCTTTGGCGAGATGAGCACGCGCGGGCTCTTTGACACGCTCGAGGCGCTGCTGTGGCTGCTCGACGGCAACGCGCGCAGCACCGTGGACCGCACGCCCGCCTGGTTCGCAGAGTGCAAGGACATGCTGGAGCAGGTGCGGCAGAGGGCCTACGACCTCGCCACGGCGCCGCACGCCATCGAGGAGGTCGACATGCAGGAGTACCGCCTCGTCGCGCCGCGGCAGTCGCGCGCCGTCGTCGAGGCGCGCGACACCGACGACGAGGAGGAGGCGGAGGACCTCGGCGACCTCGAGGCCATGGCGGCGGAGAGCGCCGTGCACACGAATGGCAACTTTGCGTGGGACTTTGACTCGATGCTCACCTGCGCCGACACCGCGCTGCGCGGGCTGGACCGGCTGCGCGTCGTCGCCGACGAGCGCGTGTCGCTCAAGGCCACGCGCAAGAAGCTCATCGAGCACGTGCAGAACGACGCGCTGCGGCCCGACTTTCTCATCTACCGCCTCGGCTACGAGTACGAGCTCACCTGCAACACCGCGGACATGCGCATCTTCGAGCGCAAGCAGCCGCTGGCCGTGCGCCCCTCCGCGAAGACCGCGGTCATCGCCAAGCGCATCTCGCTCGACATCGACAAGCTCATCGGCCACGACCTGGCCAAGCTGCTCGAGGAGAAGGACCCCGCCGTGTACCGCCTGAACATGGACGCCGCCGCGCGCTTCGCGTCCCTCAAGGGGCTGTTCGGCGTCGACATCTTCGACAAGCTCATCCTCAAGGACTGGGAGGCGCGCCCGCCCGAGAACCTGCCGCACGCGCACATACTCTGGGTGCGCGCCGGCTGCTTCTGGGCCGTCGTGCACAAGTTCCCCGACGTGATCCGCTGCACCTCGCTCCTCGCCGCCTACCTGGTCGTCAAGCGCACGCTGCCGGAGCTGCTCGTGCCCAGCGCCGAGGAAGGCTTCCCGCCGCAAAGGGTCACACTCAAGCTATGAGGTCGCCCAAGCTCCCCGCCCCCGAGGCGGACCAGAGCTCCTTCGTGCGCGCAGAGACTTATTACTTCCTCCTGAGCGCGAACCGGGGCGTTTGCGAAGGCGTGGTCTTCCTCGGCGTGGGCTTCATGCTCATCCTCGCCATGGGCCAGTTCCAGAGCTTTGCGCAGTGGGTCTCGACGCTGGGTTAACCCACCTTCCACGCCGCCAGCGGCCGCTCTTCCACGAACTCGTCCTTCGCGTTGAAGGTGCGCTCCGTCCACCGGCCGACGTTGCCGAGCCCCGACCGGTACGTGTGGTCCGGGCCGGGGTCGGCCGCGACGTCAAACAGGTGCGAGTGGTGCAGCTGCAGCGTCGTGCCCCAGGGGCGGCGGTTCACGACGGCGTGGACGCCGCTGGCGACGCACCAGGCCTGGAAGTCGTCCACGTACTCCTGGTGCCGCTTGCGCAGCTGCTTGAGCACCGTGTGCGGGTCGTTGATGACCATGACCTGCGCCACGTAGCCGTTGCCCTCCCCCGCGCCGCGCACGGCAGGCAGGATGAACGCGAGGTCGCGCTGGCCGGTGTCCTTGGTCGCCGCGTGGTGCCGCAGGTTGCGGAGCGCGGCGACGAAGCGCGACTCGGCAGTGTCCTCCACCGCCGAGTAGTGCGGGAGCCGGGACATGCGAGTGTGATTACGCCGCCACGCGCACCACCTCGTAAAAGTACGACCTGGCCGGCAGCGCCAGCTCCTCGGCGGAGCGCACGACGACGCACGGCGCGCCGCGCAGCGGCGCGTGCATGTACACCGGCGGCTTCGTGCCGACCTGGGCGTCGACGGCGCCCTCCACGTCGTCGACGGCCTGGAACATGCGCCGGCTCATCGGGCGGCAGTGCATCGGCGGCACGGCGTACTCGCCCTCGAGCGCGAGGCCGAACCCGTGCGCGAACACGCCGCGGATCCCCGCCTGCAGCAAGAGCTCGCGCTGCCGCGGGCTGGCCGCGACGACCACGCAGCCGCGCCCGTTGCGCCGCGTCCCCGGCCGGAAGAAGACGGCGAGCGCCGGGCGCTCCCTGCTGTGCTCGGGCAGGTGCTCGGCGATGAACCTGTCCACGGCCCACATCGCCTGGCAAGGCTCGGGCGGCGGGTCCAGCGGCGTCTTGTAGCTCCTCGCCCGGTCCCAGGCGGCGTACGCGCCCGCGGACATGGCCGCCATGGTGTGGGCGCCGGCTTTACACCCTATACGTCTGCGCTCTCGTTCGCGCTCTCGCTCTCGTTCTCGCGCTCGTTCGCGCTCTCGCTCGCGCGCGAGAACGAGCGCTCGTTCGCGCGCTCGACGGCGATGAGCACGCCGTTGACGTGGGCGGGGACGCCCGCGCCGGCGAGCGCGGCGCACTGCGCGCGGTCGGCGGCGGTGACGAGCACCCTGCCGCCGCCGGGGTGCGCGCTGACCACGGGCCGGTCCTCGGGCAGCAGGCCCGCGAACATGACGTCGACGCGCGACTGCATGAGCGCGAGCGCGCGCGGCATGGGGCCCGCCATTGTCGTTTTGTGCGCGCGCCGGCCTCTGCCTCACCGAAACGAAGCGCACACCCGCGTCCCATGCCGCTGGTGCTCTCCACGCTGACCTCGGGGCGCGCGGACGGCACGGCGCTCGTCGTCGCCCGCGTGCGCGCCGAGGGCGGCAGGCGCGCGGCGCTGAGCCTGTGCCTGGTGCTGGACGTCTCCGGGTCGATGACCGGCCTGCGGCTGGAGCTCGTCAAGCAGGCCGTGCGCGCCATCGTGGAGCACTCGCTCACGGAGGCGGACACGCTGTGCCTCGTCGTCTTCGCCAGGGAGGCGCGCGTGCTGCTGTACGAAACGCAAATGTCCGACAACGGAAAAAGCGCGGCGTACGACGCGCTGAGCGGGCTGCAGACGCGCGGCGGCACGGACATCGGCGCCGGCGTGCGCGCCGGCCTCGCGCTGCTCTCCGACGCGCGCGGCGACGTCCGCGCGCTCGTCCTCCTCTCCGACGGCGAGCCGCGCCACGGGCTCACGAGGCCCGGCGACCTCGCCGAAATGCTCCGCGACGAGCTCGCCAGGGAGGCGCACGCGCCCGTCGTGTGCACCATGGCCTACACGACGCAGGCCAGCCCCGCGCCGCTGCACGCGCTCGCGCAGGCGGGCGGCGGCGCGATGCTCGACGTGCCCGACGCCGCCAAGGTGGCCGACGCCTGCGCGGCAGTGGTGGGCGGCCTGCTCGGCACGGTGGCGCGCGACGTGACGCTCACGCTCACCGTGGGCGCGGACGTCATCCCGCGCACCTTCCGCGACGTGCAGGAGGGCGAGTGCAAGCACCTGTGCGTGCTGAGCCGCGTGGGGCAGCCGGTGGCCGCGTCCGTGGTGTACACGGACGCGGCCACGGGCGCCCCGGAGATGAGCTCGGCGCAGGCGGTGGCGGCCGCCGAGCTGTGCGCCGAGGCCGAGGTGCAGGCGACGCGCGACATCGTCGTCGCCGCGCTGGACACGGTGGCCAAGCTCGCGGCGACGAGCGTGCACGCCGCGCGCGCGCGCTGCGACGCGGCGCTCGCCGCGCTCGAGGCGTGCCCGTCGCAGGACCACCCGCTCATGCGGCAGATGATCGGCGACGTGCGCGAGGCGCTCGAGGGGCTGGACACGGAGAACGCCTGGCGCGACGGCGGCGAGAGCAGGCTGCTCGCGGCGCACTCGCAGCACGCGTCGCAGCGCTCGAACCGCATCGTCGACAAGGACTACCAGCCGTTCAGCGACTCCACGGCGCGCACGGTCATCCTGGAGCGCGCCGCCACCACGCAGGAGCCCGAGCCCAAGCGCTGGCACGTGATGACCGAGTGCGAGCCGGAGCGGTTCATTCTTTAATCACCCGCATCGCCTTCTCGTGCAGCTCGCGCCCCACGGGCTCGCCCACCGCGGCGCGCTCGATGGCCTCCTGCCACAGCGGGCGCAGCGCCTCGACCTTGGCGTCGTGCTTGAGCGCCAGGCGCATAAAGTCCAGGATGTGCACGCAGTCGCCGACCGACGCAGCCTCGGGCGCGATGAAGCCCCAGCGCTTCGCGAGCCCCTGCCGCAGCTGGTCCGCGGTGGGCGCGTACGGCTCGGGCACGAGGACGCGCCGCGGCGCGGGCGGCGCGGGGGTGCTCGCGGGCGGCGCGGGGGTGCTCGCGGGCGGCGCGGGGGTGCTCGCGGGCGGCGCGGGGGTGCTCGCTTTGGCGTCGCGCGCGGCGATGAGCGCGAGGAGCTGGCGGTGCGCCGGGTCGTTGTCCATCGCGGCGTCCGTGCAGTGTGGGAGTAAGGGGCCGTATGAAACGAAAGGCTCACAGTGATGAATGTTCGGGTGCCTGCGCTTCCGCCGACACAGGTGCGCCGAGGTGGACGCGCTGCCGCGCGAGCTCGAGCGGGCCATGGTGCGCCACGGGCTCATCCGGCCTGGTTTTCGGGAAGCAAAGTCGCCCCGGGAGTGCTGTGGCGACCCGACCTGCCCGCCGAGCGCGTCCTCGCGGGCGGGCCGCTGATCTTCGAGGCGGAGGGCGTGCGGAGGTTCCGAGAGATGCTGAGCGCGTTGTCGTAACTACGGCCCGAACGTCGGATTGTCGGTCGGCGACGGCGTAGGCGGCGCCGGGGACACCGTGGGCGCGCTGAGCGCCGGGGCCACGCTCGGCGCGTGCGTGGTGGGCGGCGTGGGCGAGCCCGTCGTGGGCGCCGCCGACGGCAGCGAGGACGCCGGCGCGGCAGAGGGGCCCCGCGTGGGCGAGAACGTAGGCCTGCGGCGCGTCAGTCCTCCGTGCCGCGAGCACGCACGAGCACGAGTCGCCCTCGGAGACGTCGCGGCAGCGCGTGTCCTCGCCGCAGCGCAGGCAGTGCGCCGGCGGCGTGCACACGTCGGTGCACGAGGTGCACGCGGCGTCAGAGCCGAGCAGGCGGTACGCCGAGTTCGGGTCGTGCTGCGGCCCGTGGTCGCGGTTGGGGTACACGTCGCCGTAGCTCGTCGGGTCAAAGTTGGAGCACGTGCACGCGCGGATGTGGTAGGCGCCGAGCGTGTCCGACTCGACGTAGCCGTCGTAGCAGCCCGTGTAGCCGTCGTTGACGCACGTGGTCTGGCAGTCCTGCAGGAACTCGACGTTGGGCGGCGGCGTGGGCGAGAACGTGGGCGCCGCCGACGGCGCCTGGTACGCCGGCGCGGCAGAGGGCAGCGCCGTGGGCTGCGCGGACGGCGAGGCCGACGGCAGGGCGCTGGGCGAGCCAGTGGGCTGCGCGGACGGCGAGGCCGTGGGGCGCGGCGTGATCGTGCGGTTGACGCCGCAGGCGCAGGTGATGATGTTGGAGTCGCCGCCGCAGTCGAGGCTCGGGCCGCCGGGGAGCGTGTAGTAGCCGTCGGGGTTGGTGAAGCCGTTGCAGTTGGAGCCCGAGTACTCGCCCTCGTCGGTGCAGCCCTGGCCCATGGACGCGCCGAACTCGACGAAGAAGGACGACTGCACAAAGTCCAGCCAGCTGTCGAAGGAGATTGGCGGGCTCGAGTAGGGGAAGACGACGCGCGCGCTCGCGTTGAGGCCGTGCGTCTCGGGGATGTCGAGCACCGTGTCGTCGGGGTAGCACACGATGGCCGCGACGTTGGCGCAGCCCTGGAAGGTGTAGTAGCCCTCGTAGTAGTCGTTGGGCAGCTCCGGGCCCGCCTGGCACAGCTCGTCGGCGCTGCTGCGGTTGCCCATCTCCCCGATGCCGTCGGGGAGCGGCAGGCCGAAGATGACAATCTCGGGCGTGGGGTCCGCGGGCAGCGCGGTGCCGTAGCCCGAGCACGCGCAGAGCAGCGGGCCCCGGTTCGTGCACGCGACGCGCTCGTACTCGTTGGCCGGCGTGTAGCTGCCGTCGTCGCTCGTAAAGTTGGCGCAGTTGAGCCCCGAGTACGTGCCGTCGGCGCGGCACCCCGGGCCGTAGTGCAGGAAGGGGAAGCCCGTCGCGACAAAGTCGCTCCAGTTGGCCCAGGGCCCGCCGCCAAAGTTGTACGGGAAGATGACGCCCTCGTCGCTCGGGAAGCCCGCAACCTCGGGCAGGTGGGCCACCTGCCGCGTCAGTCGCGGCGCAGGCGCGGGCGCACGTCGTCGCCGCCGGGGAAGCACACGAGCGCGCCGTAGGCGGCGCAGTTTTCAAACGTGTACGACGAGCCGCCGTCCTCGTAGGGCGCGTACTCAAAGGCCGTGCGGCAGACGGCGTCGGCGGCGGCGCGGTCGCCCAGCGAGCCCACGTCGCCGGGGTCGCCGATGCCGTAGACGTAGGTGGCCCCGCCGTCGGCCGTCGGCGAGCCGGTCGCGGCCGCGTCGCAGGCGCAGAGCAGCGCGCAGTCGTCGGCGCAGTACGCCCAGCCCTCGGACAGCGCGAGCGCGCCGCTCATGGACGGCCGGCCGACGCGGCCCTTGGAAAGCCCCGCGGCCGTGGACCAGTCCTCGCAGTCGTGCCACCAGTAGTTGCCCGACGCGTCCGAGCCGCTCCACACGCAGGCCCACCCCGTGACCGCCGCGAGCGTGTTGGGCGCCGCGAAGAGCTGCGTCCAGTTGTCGGCGAGCGGCGAGCCGTCGCGCGCCTGCACGGGCTCGCTGCCGCCAAAGAGGTCGATTGCCTGGCGAGTCAGCTGGCGGAGGCGCGGCGGCGCACGTTGGTGGTCGAGGTGCTGACCAGCGGCACGGCCGAGCCGCAGCCGGCGGGCAGGCCCGCCGTGCACACGCTGTCGGGGAAGCTGCCGTTGCGCACGCCGTCCTCGTACACGACGAGCACGGCGTGCGCGGCGAGGGGCAGCAGCACCAGTATGAAGCGCATTGATTGTGTGGCAGGCACGTTTAGGACTATGGCTGGACGCACAGGCACAGGACGGTGTAGGCGCCGGTGCACGTCTTGTTCGAGAGGCTGACCCACGACGTCGACGTGCTCGTCACCGAGCCCACAATGCCAGTGTTGCCCGCAGAGGCAGAAGACCAGTCGATGCACGAGCCCGTCGGGGGCGTCGGGGCGAAGGCGCCCCCGGGGACCGCGCCGGTCCAGATGAAGGACACCGCGGGCGACGTGATGGAGGCAAGCTTCAGGCTCGTCGTCAGCCCCGTGCTGAGCGCGTAGCTCCACGAGGGCGCGAGCGGGCTGGCCGAGGGCGTCTGCACGGGCGAGGTGGGCGAGAAGGAGAACTGCGACGCAAAGTTGCTGATCTGGTCCGACGCGTTGAAGGACACAATCGCGTGGCCGGCGCCGGGCGGGCACGACGGCGCATAGGTCGGCATGGAGTTGCAGATGGCGTCCATCGCGCTCCGCGACGGCATGATCGCCTCGCGCCCCGTGGAGTCGGTGAACAAGTACACGATGGGCGTGGTCGGCGAGTGGGTCGGCGAGCGCGAGGGCCTGCGCGTGGGCGACTTGCTGGGCGACCGGGTTTCCCCCGTGCAGAAGCAGACGAGCAGCTGCGTGGTGTCGCTGCAGGCGGTGGTGGACGCGTCGAGCCAGCCCTCGCCGTAGTTCCCCAGATTCATGATGTAGCCGCTCCCCGACGTGCTGCCCCAGTTGGTGCAGTAGGACGCCGTCGGCGCGGGCACGGTGCCGTCGGCGTTGCAGCCGGACCACGCCGTGTACGGCGGGCCGCCGATGCCCTGGGAGTAGAGCGACGTCGTCGAGGAAATCAGGTTGTTCCACGACGAGGCGACGACGCCGGTGGCGCCGACGACCGCGGCGCCCGCTGGGAAGTGGTAGTGCGCGGGGAAGTTGGCGACCGCGAGCCCGGTGCGGCACAGGAGCGCGTGGCCCGTCCCCGCGGCGCACTGCGACGGGTAGTCGCTCATGCCGTTGCAGGCTGCGTCCGAAGCGGCGAGCGTCGAAAGGGACGCGATCGCAAATCCCGTCGAGTTGGTGTACAGGTACACGTTGGAGTTGGCCGACGGCGAGACGGTGGGCGAGCGCGACGGCGACTTGCTGGGCGACTTGCTCGGCCCGAGCGTCGGCGGCGCCGGGGCAGACGAGGCGCGCGAGTGGTCCGTCGTGCAGGCGCAGAGGACGTGCTGTCCCGCGTCGCCGCAGTGAGCCGTGAATGCCGTTTGGATACCGGCGGGGATGAAGACATAGGCCGCCGTGGCCGCAGGACTCGCCGTGGTCCAATCGCTACATGTGGATCCGGCCGTCGCGACCCCGTTCACCCCGCCGGTGAAAATGTTGTCGCCAGACGTGCCCCCCGCCAGCAGCGGCGACCAGTCGCCCGGCGCACCGGTTGCCACGAAGGAGCTGACAGAAGGGCTGATAGTCGCCGGCGACAGAGACGGGGCCGTCACGACTGGGGTGTTCATGTTGACGCCGGGCAGGCTCAGGAACTGCGACTGCCACGTCGTGCCCGTCGACGTGTAGTAGAGGCCGAGCGCGTTCGCGCCGCCCGTGCATACGGTGGGCGAGCCCGTGGGCGGGGTGAAGGTCTGCGTGCACAGCCCGCTGCCGTACGTGGTGAGAAAGTTGCCGGTGACTGCCGCTCCGCTCTGCGCCAGATATAGGAAGACTTTCTGAGTCACGGGGCTCTGCGTCGGCGAGCGCGAGGGCGTCATCGTCGGCTTGAGCGAGGGCGGCGTGGGCGGCGTGGGCGAGGAGGACTTCAGGTCGCCCGCGCACATGCACATGAGCGCCCACGCGCTGTTGCAGGGCTGCCGGTCGACGTTGAGCATCGTCTGGCCGAGCGGCTGGCCGCCGCCCAGCGCGCCGGCGTACGACCCGCTGCTCGTGGTCCAGTTGTTGCAGTTCAGCGTGGACTCCTGGTTGCCGGGGTTGTACTGGCCGCCGGACCACCAGCGGTCCGTGTTGCTGCCGAGGTAGTCGACCGTCCAGTACGCCGACGTCGTGGGCACGCTGATGCCGTTGTAGGCAAAGTTGTGCACGGACGGGCTGAGCGTCATCGGCGAGCGGTCGGGCGCGTTGGTGATGGGCGTCGTGGGCGTCACGAAGGGCAGCGCGGTGACGATCATCGTCTCAAAGGTGCCCGCGGTGGTGTCGCCGTCGGCGCCCATGGCGAGGATCATCGCGTTCGAGCCGCCCACGCAGTGCGTCGGGTGGCCCGACGGCGAGACGAAGGACTGCGTGCACGCCGACTGGCCCGGGCTGGACATGAAGTTGCCGTAGTACAGCGAGAAGCTCGGCCCGCCGGCAGTGTACAGGAAGAGTTCCTGCGGGCCCGGGCTGCCCGTGGGCGAGTGGCTCGGGCCCATGGTCGGCGGCGCGGGCGCGGCGGACGCGCGCGTCGTGTCCGTGCCGCACGCGCACATGACGAACACGTGGTCGTTGCACGTCGTACTTCCAACGTAGTTGAACGTCGAATCCCCGGGCATGTAGGCAAAGGCACCGCGGAGCGAGCTCGACGTGTTCGTCCAGTCGTCGCAGGTGTAGCCGGGCTCGTACGCGGTGCCCGTGGCGCAGCCTATCCAGTAGTAGAAACTGTACGAATTCGTGTACTGCACGGCCCAGTTGCCGGTGGGCGCGCCGACGACGCCGTTGGTGACAAAGTTGTCCACCGAGGGGCTGAGCGTGACCGGCGAGAGGTTGGGCGCGTTCGTCACCACAGTGTTCAGCGTGACGCCGGGGATGCTGAGCAGCTGCGTCAGCGGCGACGTGCCCGTCGACGTGCAGTACAGAGCCCGCGCATTCGCGCCGCCCGTGCAGACCGTCGGCACACCCGTGGGCGACGTGAACGTCTGCGTGCACGTAGAGTCGACGACGCCCGTACTCGCAGTCACGCCCTGGTAAAAGTAGATGAAGACGCTCTGCACCGCAGGCGACTTTGTGGGCGAGCGAGAGGGCGAGCGAGAGGGCGAGCGCGAGGGCGAGCGGCTCGGCCCCGTCGTCGGCGGCGCGGGCGCCGACGAGGGCCGCACGACGGGGTTGCAGGCGCACAGCACGTAGAGGTTGTTGGTGCACGCGTAGGACACGACGTTCTCCATGCCGCCGGGGAGGTACGAGTACGACCCGGTGCCCGAGGTCGACGTCCAGTCGGAGCAGGTCTCGCCGTCGAGCCCGCTCCACACGTAGTCGTTGCCGCCGGAGATGCCCAGGGTGCTCGCCCACGCGGTGGGGCCGCGCCAGCCGAGAAAGGTGCTGATTGACGGCGCGATGGTCGTGGGCGACTTGTTCGGCGCGGCGACGATGGGCGTATTCAGCGTGACGCCCGGGATGCTGAGGAACTGCGACTCGATCGTCGTGCCCGTGTCCTTGTAGTACAACACGCGCGCGTTGGCGCCGCCCGTGCATACCGTCAGCGCCCCGGTGGGCGACGTGAACTCGTGCGTGCAGATGCCCTCGCCGCCGTAGTTTGCGAAGAAGGCGCCGGTGTACGTGGCCGCGGCGTCGGCGGCCGCGTACAGAATGACGCTGTTCGGCGAGGGCGCCTGCGTGGGGCCCGACGTGGGCGGCGCCGGAGCGGCCGAGGCGCGCGAGTGGTCGGCGGTGCAGGCGCAGAGCACGTATATGCCGGCCGCGCACGTCAGCGAGTTGGAGTTCTGCAGCCCCCACACGAGGTAGTCGTACGAGCCCGAGCCAGACGTCGACGTCCAGTCAGCGCACGTGCTGCCGTCCCTGCCGAACCAGACGTTCTCGTCGCCGGCGGTCATGCCGAGCGCCGTGGCCCACGTCGTGGGCGTGCTCGAGCTGAGGAAGGCGCTCACCGAGGGCGCGATGGTGGCCGGCGACGCCGTGGGCGCGGCGAGCACCGGCGTGCTCAGCGTGACGCCCGGGAGGCTGAGCAGCTGCGACTGCGGCGTCGTCCCCGTGGTCTTGTAGTAGAGCCCGCGCGCGTTGGCGCCGCCCGTGCACACCGTCGGCGCACCGGTGGGCGGCGCGAACGTCTGCGTGCAGATTCCCTCGCCGTAGGTGGCGTAGAAGTTGCCGCCGACCGTGCCGGCGCTCTGCGCCGCGTAGATGAAGACGCTCTGCGGCACCGGCGACTTGGTCGGCGAGCGCGTGGGCGACCTGCTGGGCCTCGCAGTCGTCGGGGAGGCGGAGGGCTTGCTGGACGCCGGGGCGAGCGAGGGCGAGCGTGACGGTCTCTGCGTGACTGGGGACGTAGAAGGCGAGCGCGACGGCCGCGCAGAGCTCGGTGCGGCAGAGGGCGAGCGCGAGGGCCGCGCAGAGCTCGGTGCGGCAGAGGGCGAGCGCGAGGGCAGCTGCGTGCTCGGCGACGCGGACGGCGAGCGCGAGGGCAGCTGCGTGCCCGGCGACGCGGACGGCGAGCGCGACGGCCGCGCGGACGACGGCGCGGCGCTGGGCCTGCTCGTCGCGGGCGACGCCGTGGGCGCGTGCGTGGTGGGCGGCGTGGGCGACTGCGAGGGCGCCTGCGTCGTCGCGGCGCACAGGCAGAGGATGGCGCGCGTCGTGCCGCAATTGCCCGCGGACTCGAGGAGGCTGGTGGCCGCCGTGGGCGAGTAGGAGACGAGGAAGGCGCTCGACGACTGCTGCCAGTTGAGGCAGTTGATGCTGCCGCCGCCCGGGTTCGCGTACTTCCCCGTGGTGTCGCAGCCGTGCTGGAAGGCGCTCGCGGTGGTCACGAGCGCGCTCTGCACGCTCTGCTGGAACGTGGTGCCGAACAGGTCGGGCCACTGCGGCGCGATCAGGCGGTTCGTGGGGCCGTACACCGCCGCCGTGGACGGGAAGCCGAACGACGTCGGCGCCTGCGACATGTTGCTCGTGGCGTAGCAGAGGAAGCCGTGCGCCGAGTTGGGCGCGCAGGCCGGCGGGTACGCCGCCGTCATGCCGTTGCAGGTCGCGTCGCTGACCGCGCGCGAGCCCAGGTTGCCGTAGCGCAGCACGCTGTCGCTGAAGAGAATCACGCGCGCCGCGGGCAGCGTCGGCGACGCGGAGGGAGACTGCGACACGGGCGACGCGCTCGGCCGCGCGCTGCTCGGCGCGGCGGTGGGCGAGCGCGAGGGCACCTGCGTGCTCGGCGAGGCAGTGGGCTGCCGCGTCGGTGCGGTGCTGGGGACCTCGCTGCTCGGCGCGGCGGACGGGGACCTGGACGGCGCCTGCGTGGCTGGCGCGGCGGAGGGTCGCTCGCTGCTCGGCGCGGCGGAGGGCGCGCCGGACGGCGCCTGCGTTGCGGGGGCCGCGCTGGGCGCCTCGGTGCTCGGCGAGAGGCTCGGCGCCTGCGTGCCGGGCGAGGCGCTCGGGGCGCCGGACGGCGCGGCCGTGGGCCGCTCGCTGCTCGGCGCGGC
>Ga0302305_1000076_pt1 | contig 70684 bp, 83 predicted proteins | sample III_Palsa_E2_3_FD_198764 | JGI IMG/M metagenome (GOLD analysis project Ga0302305, IMG submission 198764) | Peat permafrost microbial communities from Stordalen Mire near Abisko, Sweden - III_Palsa_E2_3 | ecosystem: Environmental > Terrestrial > Soil > Palsa > Peat permafrost | place: Sweden... | reverse complement strand
AACTCTCACCCCACCAACGACCACCAAGACCACGATGACGATCAGGACTCCGACGAGGATCTCGACTCCGCCGACCACTGTGCCTCAGACACAGAGTGAGTTCACTGGTGCATCTCTCTTCCTCCTCGCCAATAAAAAAACACATTGCAATGTGGCGCAACCTTCCGCCACCCATTTCCCCAAGTCGCAAAAAAAAGACGTTCCCAAAAATCACTTTCCGCAACCCAACGGCAACTAATTCCTGTGGCCAGGATAGATGCTTTTCTCTTCCCCATTGAATTGAAGATCACTATGTCGATTTCTTCCTGTTGATGCAACTCTTCGCCAACAGCGAGGCGGTTTATCATCGCTCGCGTGATGATAACAAAGAAATCAGTATCTTGTTCCGCTCAAAACTATGTCACAATTATTACGATCATAAGGGTCACTGGTCATTGCCGGATAGCCACGCGTCGGCGAGTGCCACCAGGTCGAGGTAGCCCATCTCGGCCGCCTCACGCCGCATCCCCGCAAAGTCGCGCGCGCCCCAGGTCCGCGCCAGCCGGCAGGCCGACAGGTTCCCGCAGTAAGCAGCGTGCCGCAGCATCCGCTCAAAGTCGCGCGCGCCCCACTCCCGCGCCACCTCGCAGAGCTCCAGGGCCCGCCGCCTCACCTCGGCCCCATCAAGCAGCGCCCGCCGCACCACACCGCCCACGCTGCCAACATCACCCACATCATCCGCACGCTCGCCCTCACCGACCTCCGCCAGAGCGAGGCTCCGGTCACCAGCAACGTTGGAGATATCAGACACTGACAACACGCCAATGCGATGATCATGTCGATTCGAATGATCCATATGATCCATATGATCCTGATGATCCTGATGATCTGATTCCCGACCTGTTTTTTGATTCTCGCTGTAAGCCGCGATTCTGGGGTCCTTGCTATCACCGAGATCATCGGAGTCATCAAGATCATTCGAATCATTGGCATCATTGGGATCACTGGGATCACTGGGATCAGTGAGATGATTGTGATGATAGGGATAATGGGGATCCTTGGGGGCGTGGGGAGCGGAGCGGGGCATTCTCGTTTCTGGAGTGGTGATGCCGGAGGCAAGCATCAGCATGCGGTTAAAGTCCCGCGCGCCGCGCTCCCGGGCCAGGGTGCAGACCTCGAGGCTCAGGGCGATCGTCCCATGCGCCAGCAGCCCCTCGACGTCATCCGCGCCCTGGTCGAGGTAGGCCCGGCAGAGCGCCACGTCACCCCGCAGCAGCGCCGCCCGCACCATGCCCCCGTTCAGCGTCCACCCCTGCCAACTATGCCCGCCCCTCATAGCACACAATATCCTATTTTCTGATTCCACGACTTTCTGATTTTCGTGAATTTCGTGATTTTCGTGAATTTCGTGATTTTCGTGAATTTAAGGGGTGTGATTCTTACATCACCAACTCACAGAAACCTCTTTCCGCGTTCACATCAACTCGTTGTCAACTGCCGCCAATTGCCGCCAATTGCAGCCAATGATCACAACGATGCATCGTCTTGCTTGCGCAGATCGAGCATAATGAGCAAGTATCAAGGTGATCACGGGATGATATCGCATCAGGAAGATGTTGATCATTGAGGTGATCAGATATCATTGTCCTCGGATCATCCGAGAAGTGTCTGTCAAGGCAGACACTACGTTAAATCAGCACCAGTCTCAGCCTCAGCGTCATCATCAAACTCCGCATCAACTTCAGCATCAACTACACCATCAACATCAGCGTCAACCTTAGCATCAGTATCTGTATCAGCATCAGCATCAGCGTCAGCACTGGAATCGGTGTACTTTCATGGCGGTGGGATCGACCCGGTCACCTTGTGCGCCCCAGGTCCCACTTCATTTTTCCGAATCTCCCCTCCCTCTTCAAACGCTTCTCCCTTCTCCCCTACCTCATTGCCTGTTTTACTTCCTGGCCTGCTGTCTGCCTTTTGTGATGTCCGGTTTTCGCCCCTTGCACGTGGTGATGGAGGGGAACGACGCCCTGCAGGTCCCGCTGCCCCCTTATAGCTCGAGGAGCGGGGTGCCTCGCCAGCCCATCTGGCTGGGTGAAGTCACACCGAGGCGGACACGTGAGGTTCCCAACCATCCAGTGCCCAACCCCCCAGTGCCCGGGGCCTCCTTTGCAGCCTGCCACGCAGCAGACGTTGCCGCCGAGCTCGCCGCCAGGAATCCCGCAGCACACCGCGACTTGGCGCACGCCTTCGCCAGGGACGAACTCCGCGCCCACAGCGCTGTTGCCGCTGCCGCTTCAGTTGAGACCATGAAGCTCGCCGCTGCGAAATCGGGCGCCGCTTGTGCCGCTGCTGTAGCCCTGTCCGATCAAGTAGCGCCTCCTGCTCCCGCGGTCGACGCATCGTACCAAATCGCTCCTCGTGCTGCTGCTGTCGCCGTGTCGTTCAATGCCCCGGGCAAAGCGGCCGCTGTCGCCGCCTCCAATGAAGCCGGGAGTAACGCAGCCGCGACTCGTGCGACTCAAAAGGCTGCTGTGGCTGAGTGTGCCGTCTCTGAGGAGATCGCGCTGGAGGATGCCGCTGCTCGTGACGATGAGGTGGCCCTCAAGGCATTGGCTGCCGCCCGTGAGATCACCGGGCACTTTATGGTCGCCACCCCTTGTGGCCAGTTCTCGGTTGTGGTGCGCGGGGGTGTGATCGAGACCTATCGCAGCCGCCTTGCCAGCCAGATGAGGCTCGACCCCGACTGCTCCATTGGCGAGGTGGTGACGGCGGCCGCGGATGGCAGGGGCCAGGTCTTCATGTCCGTCCTGTGCGCAGACAGGACCAACGACACGGAGCGCGAGGTCGCCGCGCTCCTCCTCCAGCCGTACATGCCCACCCTGACCGAGTGGACCATCGAGCAGCCGCCCGGGGCCGTGACTGTGTGGCTGACAGAGGAGCGCAAGATCTGGAATGAGAGGGACTTGTGTCACCTCCTCTCGCTCCCCGCTGGGACGGTGCTGTCCCGTGTGCATGCCCGCGCAGAAGGCTGCTGGAGCGACTTTCTCCGCATCGTCCTCCCACACTGCTCAGTGGACATCCCCATGAAGGCAGCCACCTCACCTTCACAGTCCTCCAAGGCCTGAGTGTCCGCTGTCTGCTGTCTGCCGCTTGCAACTGCCTCCCCCATCCACCACCCCCTATCCACCTCATCCCCCCTGTCATAAATGGAGATAAATGGTGATAACTGTGGATGAGATTCAATGTATATCCTATCTTTCACTTGTTATCCATCTTCTATTCACCTTTTCATCTTCATTCATCTTCGCTCACCTCCACTCGCCTTCACTTGTCGATCAGACCATCGTTATCAAATTGGCTCATTCCATGCGTGTCATGATCGCCCTGGAGTCAATCGTCCTCTGCGTTGAAGGCACGGATTCATCCTGAATATTACTGGTGATCCGCGATCGATGATTAGCGATGATGTCCGCGGTAAAATATGCACTATCTTCGATCTCCGGTATTTTGATTTTTTTACTGATCATTGAATCAGGTAATTTTTCGATGATCACAGGGGGCCGGATAAGTGATTGAGTGATTGAGTGGTTGAGTGATTGAGTGATTGAGTGATTGAGTGACGGCTGACGCACTGACAGTGGTAAGTATGATAGCGACGATAATCGCCGGACGCTCCCTCTTTTCATTTTGAAGATGGACTTTGTGGGCGCGATCTTTGACGCTGTACGGTGCGAGGATCACGTTCGCGGTCGTGATGCCCTTGCGGCCCTGCTGGATGTGACGCGGAATCCGGCCGTAAATGTGACCTGCTGGCAGACCCCCGCGCGGGGCACCCCTCTGCACGTGGCTGCCACACATGGTCGCCCTGATCTGCTCCGGCTCCTTTTGGCCCACCCGTCAGTCGATGTGGGCTCTCAACTGCACCCCCACGGCGGCACAGCGCTGATGGTGGCGTGCGAGCGCCGCGAGGGGCCGTCTATGATGTTGCTCCTCGCGGATCCCCGTGTTGCGGCGGACGTGACGGACGGCAAGGGTCGCACCGCCTTGTGGTACGCGGCCCGCCATGGGGCCCTCGAGTGCATCAAGCTTCTAATGCTCTCCGGAAAGCCCCTGAACGTGGCTGCGGCGGGCCTCCACTGGGATGACAAGCTTTACACCGCCCTGGGGATCAGCGATGCCATGAAGACCCACGAGGTCTCAGGGTGGCTGCGGAGGTACCAGGCGGACCACGCCTCGGTCGTCCATATCCTGAGACTCGAGTACCGCGTCCCCGAGAACACGGCGGCCAATCTCTTCGGCGTCGCCGTCCTCGTGTCAGACGGCTATCTGAGGTGCATGGCGCCGGAGCACATCCTGGCGCGTCGGGGTAGGCGCCCTGACATCTTTGCGGAGCGCGACTGTGCCGAGCAACTGCGCGCTGTCCGCTTTTTTAACGCCGGTAGCCGGCTGCCCTTGGAGCTCCAGATGATGATCGGCTTCCGGGGCGCCGGGTCCCCCAGGGAGATCATTCCTACCTGGCTGGTCGAGCAAGTCTTTCGCACCTTCACCTACGTGAGTCTCATCGATGAGAATGAGGCCAATTCATGATGTCCATGATGTCCATGATTTCCGTGATGTCCGTGATGTTCGTGATGTTTTTGACTTTGCGCCCGCTCTTGGCGAAGCGGCTTTCAATAAAGTTGATCTCAATTCTCATATTTTTGGGGTTGTCTGTGGCGGACGGGCCACAAAGCGACTTGGCGGCCATCTTGGCAAGCAGCGGGCACGCGCCCACCATACCTCTGCCTTCCTCCCCCCCATGCGGTCTTATTTTGGTGGGATGTCTCAGTTTTGGAGCGCCTGCTGCTTCGGGGACTTGGCTGCCGTCGAAAGACTTCTGCGGGATCCCCATTTTGCTGTCGCGGAGATGAATGACGCTGACGTCTTTGGCCGGTCGCCGCTTAGTGTGGCCTGCGCGAACAACCACGGGGCGATCGTCTCCCTGCTGCTGAAAGACCCGCGCCTGTCACGTGAAAGTCTGAACCGCAGAAATGAGGGGTTCTGGACGGCGCTCGACCGGGCCTCTTTCAACGGCCACCTCGACATTGTCAAGGACCTGCTGGCTGATCACCGCTTGGACCACGGTGACCTGCACCTGCCGGACAAACATGGCCGCACGACATTATCCGCCGCGATTTGCAATGGCCGCCTCGAGATTGTGAAATGGCTGCTGGCGGCGGAGGAGCCCGGGACCTTTGCCTTGCCAGACCATGTGCTGCTGGATGACACGCAGAATGGGGACCTTGATGTGCTTGATGTGCACGCTGCGTGTCGGGCGCTGATGAGGCGCTACAACGCAGCGCCAAGTAGCGTGAGGCGCTCCCTCAGGGTGGAGCTTGGCCTCTTGGCACGCGATGCCGCCCAAATATTTGCCGCCGTGGTGTTTCTCTGCGAGGGTCTGGTTCAGGTGCCAACAGCGGCGGCTACGTCGCGGCCAGGACGATTCCTATCAGTCTTGGAAAATGTGCCGCTTGAACTCCAGATGCTACTTTGCTGGCGGGCTGTTGAGGAGCCCCGCCGCGAGATAATTCCGTCCAGAGATTCAGAGCCTGCCTTCCGCGAACTCGCGCTGTTCTACTCGTCCCCCGAGGTGGACTCCCTAACAACGTGATGACATGATAATGTGGAAATATGATAATCTGATATTTGGGTTTCCGCTTCGCGACAGGCCGCTATCTTTCTCTTTCGCCTGCTGCCCTTGAGCGTTGCGGCTATGGTGGACAGGTTGATTAACGAGGCGTACTGCGAGGTGTATTGGGATTCTCTGCGGGAGCGTAATGAAGCGGAGTCGGCTGCACTGGCCAAGCGTTGCAGGGTCATCCAGCAGCAGGCCGTAACAGCGCGCCAAGTGGAATCAGTGGTTTTCGACGCAGAACTGCCTGAGGTGAGGTCTCGTGCTGTGGCCCAGGGGCAGGGGCAGCGGGTTGCGGTGGGGAGCAATCTCATCCCGGTGGCCGGGCTGCGGGGAACGATGTTGGGGACGGCTCTCAAGCGTATGTAACTGCCGCCGTTCATGGAACTTGAGCGGAGGCGGCAGCCTGCCACGCCGCTGGACTTCATTCCAAGGCGTGCTTCCAAGGCGAACGAATGGAAGGTGTCATCCTCATCATGACACCCGTCTGCGCCTGTTTTCCTCGCAAGAATGGCACCTAAAAAAAGGTCAGAAAATGTAATTACCGCTTGCTCGAGGCTTCTCGCCCTGGGTCACCATTTTCCGCATCAGCAGCAACCGTTGCCACGGTTCAGCCCTCCCCGCCCCCAGTAGCCCCCGCTCCAGCCGCCGCATTCGCCGCCGAAACCGCCGCTCCAGCCAACACGTCCGCCGCAACCACCCCAATTCCCGGCGCCTCTGAACCCGCCGCCGCATTCGCATCCTCCCCTGAAGTTGTTGAAGCCGCCGCTCCAGCCCCCAAAATTGTTGAACCCGCCGTAGCCCCCATAACCCCGGAAACCACTGCCACTCCCCCCGCAGCCGAATCCGAATCCTGATGAGCCAAAGCCTCCGCCGCACATTTCTGGGTTTTGGTTTGCCGAAAGAATTACTTATGAGGTGATGATGTGGAGAGGTAAAGAGTGCTCTGGATTTATCATCTCATCAACAGAAATTGCTGCCCTCCATCGCCAGCACCGTCGTCCACGTCCGCCGGAGGAGTCACCCGGTCATCGGCAGCAAGCGCCCGAAAGCGGTGCCACACCCTTCAGCATCCTCACATATCCCCTGGCCATGCTAGAACGCTCACCCGTCGTGCCCTTGATTATGGCGCAGGACATCTCCACTCCAAAATTGCGTTAACCTTCCTCGCACACCCACCAGAGAGGCATCTCAATTCATTCCATGGTGGACGATTTCTGACTTTTTTCGCAAATGCCCCAGCCAAGGATAAGATCAAAGCTCATCGCCACCCAATCTTTTCAGAAGACCCAGTCCAAGGGAAAGACCAAGCCAAGAGCAAGAAGGACAGCAATGAATTTCTCAGGAGCAACTGGGCCCACAGGAATGGTCGGGATGACCGGAATGACGGGAATGACGGGAATGATCGGGATGACTGGGATGACTGGGGCTGTGGGGAGGACCGGTGCCACCGGGGCGGCCGCCGAGCGGGGTCCCCCAGGGGCGAATGGGGCAGTGGGGCATACCGGGGCCACTGGGGCCACAGGATTGCCGGGCCCAGTAGGAGAGACCGGAGAGATTGGTCCCCCCGGCGCCGCGGGGGCCATGGGGCTGACCGGCGCAGCAGGGGACGACGGAGAGATTGGTCTCACTGGTGCCGTTGGTCCCACGGGCGCCGCGGGAGACGACGGGGAGGTTGGACTCGCTGGTGCCGTGGGACTGACTGGTCCGGATGGGGAGCCTGGAGAAGTCGGCCTCACCGGTGCGGTCGGTCCTACTGGTGCGGCAGGTGCACCAGGCAACCCGGCCGGTGGTTCGTGGGGCTTTCACTTCACCTGCCTGAACGTGCCCTTCACCGAGCTTCCCGCCGGCGAGGAGGCCGCGATCACTGTCGGCGCGTCCTCCGCCCTTGCAGTCACATCACCCCCGGGTGCGGGGCAAGTTGGGCAGGCGCTCAGGATGCCGCGCGACGGCACGCTGCAGAACCTCCGGGTTTCCGTGGCGGTGACCTCTGACCTCCCGATCGGCGAGGTGAAGATGACTGCGCAACTCTTGGCGGCAGGAATCGCTGAAGGCCAGACAACAGCGGCGCCGGACTTTGGGGAGGCGGTCTACGTCTACGCCGCCATGACCAACACCGCGGCAGGGACCACGTACCTGAACTTCTCGAACCTTACAGACACCGCCTCCCTGCTCAGCGGGCAGTTGCTCACCCTGCTCGTGAGCGTGGCGGCATTTCCCCCGCCAGGGTCCACGGACGTCTCCACCACCTTCACCCTCTCCGCATCCGCGGGCGTCGACTACATTTAAATGTCACCGCAGTCTCCCCTGGGGATGGAGCAATCCGAAACACAATTTTGCAGATAACAAGTGATCACTTTCCTCTCCGTCTTTCACTCTCCCAATCAACCGCGGCGTGCAACCGAAAGGCGGGAATGGTGGCCCGTCCCAAGACACAGTCTCTGCTGACGTCGTAGACCTGGGTGCAAAGGTGTGTATTTTGTGCGCGATGACGTTCCTCCCCCCCGATCACTACCTCCATGTGGCCCCCGACACAGATGAAGAGGCAGGGAAGCCTGCCCGGGTCGGAGAGTGGGCCCGCACGACAAATGGCACCTACATTCTTCTGAGCAATGATGCGCTATTGGACAGGGGTCGCCTGGGTCTGGACATAGAAGACCTCGGTGGCGTGCAGGACTTTCGCATTGGGGACGCTTTCGCAGTGATGGTCTTGCTCTGCGATGGGTTCGTAGCCTTAAAGGACACTGCGAAACTCCGCGGTAGTGTGAAGGGCGGGGAGAGCAGGCAGCGCCTCATCTCCGAACTCTCCAGTGGGGCTGCCTCGCAGGCCGTCCGTTTCAAGGGGGCGGTGGCCCAGGGCTTCGTCGAGGGTGTCCAGCACGCGCTTGCTGCCCATCGCTTCTTCCGCCTTGCCGCGAGGTTGCCGATGGAGCTCCAGATGCTGCTGTCACACCGCCTTCAGTGGTCCCCGAGAAACTGCGTCCTGCCGGCCGCGGCCGAAGAAGCCTTCAGGGCCCTTGTGCGCCGCTTCCACCCCGAGCGAGTGTCCAAAAGCCATAAGAGGCGGAACCGCCAAGAGCATTTCGATGACGGATTTTACTGACTTTTGGGAAAGACAATTCGAAACAATTGGCCTGCGCTTTATTTGCTTATGTTGCTTTCTGTCCACAAGAGAAACTAGGTAGGCAGCGAAATTAGAAGAAGGCGGAGATGCCGATAAAGGCGGTCAACACCGCGAAGGTGAGAATCTGCGGAAGAGAGGGCACTGTGAGCTCGAAGGCGGCGGAAGACGTGCCTGGGAGCCCTGGTGATTGGCAGACGTTGCTGTAGGACAGCACACCCTGCTCCGGGTGGCGGCCGGGGAAGCACCCCATGTTCTGGTGGGCGATGGGGCTCTGGGTGGCCTGCTGACAGAGCCCGTCGGCGTATCCGATGATGAAGTATTCGGCAGCGTCGCAGAAGACCTCAAAGCTCAGGGTGTACCAGTGGAATATCGGCGACATGATGCACCCCTTGGTGTACTGCGTGAAACTCACAGGGTTGGCGGCATCGCCGGTGGCAGGGCAGCCAGGGTCGGCGAACATCGAGATGAGGAGATTCCCTTGAGGCAGGTACTGCGCCTCCCCGTAGCACAGAGTATAGGCCCAGAAGTACCCGTTGCTCTGCACCACCTCCGACTGATTGCCATTGTTGACACCGCCGCCGGATATCAACGTCTGGTTGGCTGTGCCGTTGCCCACCTCGGTGAAGTTAAAGGTGAGTGGCCCCAAAAGGGCACCAGTGGTGGTGTTGGCCACGCTGAAGGAGGGATTGATCTCACGGCAGCCGACCGGGACGCAGGTCGTGGTGCGAACGGCAGTGATGAGGATGGCGTCGCTGACGAGGAGGCAGTTTTCGGCCGGAGACGACGGGAAGAAGAAGGTGGTCTCGTACTCCAAGGTGCTGGCCACAGACTTCGCCGCAATCTGAGGAGACGAAACAATGTTGGCGGAGGCTGTGCCGCCAACTCCCACCGCCTGCGCCAGGAAGAGCCAGATCGCCATGAAGTAGGCGACACGAGAAAGCAGGCAAGGAGGTGACATCGGAAGGCGCTGGCTGAATAAAGAGGAACGAGGAATGAGGAGAAGTGGAGTTGGGGTCTGTAAAGGTCGACTTGGTGATCCGAACAGGGTGAAAGACTCGAATTTGCGCCAAGTTTATGTAGTGTGTTGGCGATGTCCTCGACGCCCCTTAATTTCAATTTGAACTCCAGTGTATCGTAAATGAGCGCAATGCAATTTCTAAATTAGCGGTCATGATACCCCATCCTAAATTGACAGATTCTAGATTTTCGAGTCATTTATTGGATGAAGTCAAATGCGGCAATCAACACAAATTGCGGTAACAGGGAAATCACAAGGCAATGCCAAGGGTCACGATGATGGCGGAGATAGCGAAGACCACAATCTGGAGACTGACGGGCTGCACGGCCGCGCCTGATCCTGAGCTCGGGGGCGCGCTCGGGGACTGGCATCTGTTCCTGATTGACGTGACGTCAGGGTGGCCGCCGTCGTAGACAAAGCATCCAATGTCCTGGTGCTGCAGCACTGTGTAGCTCGCTGAGGCACAGGCGTCATCCGGGTAGGCCACCACAAAGTACTCCTCGGCGTCACAGTACGCCTGGTAGCTATTCAGGGAAGGCGAGACCGGCCCGGAGTGGCAGCCCTTGCTGTATTGGGTGAAGTACAGCGGCTTGGCGGGGTCGCCTACGCTCGGGCAGCCGGGCATCTGGAACTCGGAGATCAGAAGACTGCCCTGGGGCAGCGGATCAAACGGAAGCGTGCAGGCGGTATACGCCCACCACCAGGTCTGCTCGCCGGCCGAGGTCTCCGTCCCATTCTGCGTCCAATTCTGCGTTCCGTTCTGCGTCCCGTTCGCCGTATTATTTCCCGCGGCGGCGGCGGTGGAAACGTTGCCGCCAATGTTAAGGTCGGTGAAGGTGAAGGTGAATGAGTCGCCGGTGGTGCCGTTCACGGCTGTTAGGGCCCCGAGAAAGGAGGGGGCGACGGCACGGCAGCCGACGGCCTGGCAGGTGGCGGTGCGAAAGCCGGAGACCAGGATCGCCTGGGAGTACAGGACACACCCTCCCGCATTGGAAGACGGCCAAAGGTAGGTGGTCTCGTACTGCATGGCATCGGCCACGGCGTCTCCCCCCGCCGAGAAAGTCGGCTCAGGAGTGGTGGCCGTGGAGGGGCCGAGTCCCAGGACGCCAGGAATGAAACAGCAGACTAAGGTCAGCGGACACAGTCTCCAAAGCAATTTGCCAGACATTGTGAAACAGACGAAAAAATAACGAAGGCTGCGGGCACGTCGAGGGGACTTGATGGAGAGCTTCGTTGACAGGTGAGAGATGGGGTAACCATTTCAGGACAAATTTATATGGTCGATATGCCCTCCGTGTCTCCATCAGGGATAGTCCGTCTTGCGCGATTCGCTTCGTCGTCCAAATTCATAGAATCAACTCCCCGCAACATGACCGCATGTGGCAGGTCCCAGAGAACAATCATCTTGGGCACGTTATCGGTGCGCGATCTTCACAAATCACTTCTTTGTGGTGCGGGACTCGAGGGTAAAAGTAACGCGGGAAAGAAGAGTTAAATTGGTTCTATTCGTTCTATTGGTTCTATAGGCCGATCGCAAATGCATCCAAGCAAATCCGATCAAGGCGGCTCAAAAAAAGCAGATAAATGAGGGTCAGATGATGACTCCAATGGCGAAGATCACGGCAATGGCGGCGAAGAAAAGGGACCTCGGCAGAGATGAGTCAATGATGGAGGCATCACCGGGGGTGCCAGGGGTGCCAGGCGAGACGCAGGTGTTCTCGATGAAGTGGACGTAGGGGTGAGGACCAAAATAGGGCAGGCACCCGACCTGCTGGTGCTGGAGCACGGTGTAGGTCGCGGAGGTGCACTGGTCGTCAGAGTAGCCGATGACATAGTACTCCTGGTTGTCGCAGTACGCCTGGTAACTGTTCAGCGAGGGCGAAACAGGACCCGCGATGCAGCCCTTCGTATACTGGGTGATGAAGTTGGGGAAGCCAACGGCCCCGGCGGGGGGGCAGCCCCCGGGGGTCTGGTACTCCGATACGATCAGCGAGGCCTGCGTGACGACCCCGTTGCCTGACTGGCACACAGTCTCAGCCCACCACCAGGACTGGACCCCACCCTGGGTGGCAGCGGTGGCGTTGGTGTCCACATCCACAAAGGTGAAGGTAAATGAGTCACCAGCAGCGGCGGCACTGGTGGAGTTGATAGAGTTGGTGGAGTTGGTGGAGTTGTTGTTTGCGGCGGTGGCGAAGAACGACGGTGACACCGCGCGGCAGGCGGTGGGCTGGCAGTTGTTGGTGTAGAAGCCTGAGACCATCACGGCCGCCTGGTAAGACGCGCAGCCTTCCACCCCGCTGGTGGGGTGGAGGTAGGTCATCTGATAGTACCAGCCGGCGGTGGCGGCAGAGGCCCCAGTAGCAGTGGGCGAGGCAGCCGCGCGTCCAGTGGTTGCGGCGGATGCGACACCAGTCACCAACAGAGCGAGGGCCAACGCCCCAATTAGGGAGAGCTTCATTGGAATAAGAAAGGGTGGTGGAAGACACAGGGAAGACTGCGGTGGGATGGTGTTTGTTGCGCGACTGAGCACGGAATGGGACACTGCGGGACCGCCTTATATGGCTGCGCGAAATTGCACAGAGAAACCTAAATTGCCTCAATGACGCGAATCATGTCATGACGCCAATTATCCGCTGCATGCCACCTAATTTCGGCCCACCATGTATCGACGCTGATCACGGACAACGAACATCTCAAGCGATGCGCCGTCATCGGTCGCGGCTAACGCTGCATTCAGGCGACCTTCATCGTCGTTCGTGCCCATCATCATCATCACATCTTCCTCAAAGAAATAAATCATTGGAATGTTTCGCTTTATTATGATATGGTGTGCACAGAAAGAAGGCAATGTGGCCATTAACAGGTGTCCAGTCGATCAGGTCGAGTCGCTCGGCCCAACGATATCGATCGGGCCGCCTGGACCACCTGGACCTGTTTGGCCAGGCTTGCCGTTCTCGCCCGTGCTGAGGAGGGGGACCATTGAATTGGGAGTTTCCTCCGGCGTCGGGTGCATTTCCTTATGGAACCGCGCGCATAGGCCAGCAGCGGCAGCCTCGCCGTCCTTGGCGGACTTGATAGCATCGGCGAGATCCCTGGCAAAAGGTGGGTACTCTTCGATCTTCCTGCGGAAGAAGTCATGGTGGGCCTTCGTGGCGGAGAACTGCACGTCCGCCAGCAACCTCATGAGCTCGTAGTCTGCGGCGGGCAGTGTGGCCCTTGCGAACTCGTGTCCCTCGGCAGAGTGCCGCGGGTCCCTCAGCACACTCCTCGCCTGCGCCTGCATCTCACTGTGGGCCCGGGTCTTCTCAAGGGCCTTCTCCAGGACCTCAACACGGCGTTCCAGCGCAGCCAAGGCATCCTGCGTGGTCGGGGGAATGTGCGATTCCATGTCTGGTGGCAGATTCTCGCGACGAAGGGTTGGTCGGAGACGTTGCGGGTTTGCACTGTGAGAGGGATACACTGAACATCGCACTTAAAGCCCAAAAGACGTGATTGATGATTACGTATATCATGATACCCAGATATCCTGATAGCCGCAATGATCAAAAGACCTTTGAGGAGGACATCTGGCCCATTTTTTTGGAGGATTCAGCACGGGGGGAAACATAGAGAGCCTCAGTCGGAAGAATGGATCCAGTTGCCGCGGTAGGTTTGGCGCTGCGCACACGGCCTTTGAACGCTGGCAATATCGGGAACGCATTGGTTGCGGCGGCACTGGCCGGCCAAATACTCCCTGCGGAGACGCTGCTGCTTACTTCCACTGCTGTTGATGAGCCCGTGCAGGCCATGAGGCTTCGCAGAGGATTTGCGGGCTATATGTTTGAGCGCGCTGTGGAGAGAGAGGCCTCCCCTGTTCTTGCTGTCCGCCAGCAGGGCCGTGCTATCCTCCAGGCACTTGCCACTACGAGGGTGCTCGGGCCACTGGTCTTCAGTGATATATCTGACCTGCTGGCGTCCGCCGTTGCCCGCCACAGTGGTCCCCTCACCCTGCTTTATCTGCGCCTGGCCTTGGATCCGAGATATCACCAGCAGGTGGCGCACGTGGCGGCGACTATCGTGGGCAATGGCTACCTCCAGATTCCAGGCATGCCACCGGTCGTCCTGGACGCGATGCGAGACGTCATCCGGGAATCCCGCCGTCGCCCCGACATTGACAGACCATGATCTCTTTCAATTTGTCGGCATCATTTTGCGCTGTTATCTTCTTCTTCTCTTCATCATGTTGCTGTCAACACCAATTCGTGACCTTCCATATCCACAAAACCAAGGTGCGATTTATGAGGATGAGGATGACGATATGAGGTGGGGGCTGGTGGCCTGGCTCGCCAGGAGGGCCTGATCAGCGGCAGAGAGTTTCAGGATGTGACCTATAGCCAGCGTGTTCGTCTCGGCGCCCGCATCTTCAGGGAGGTCCGGAGTAGTTGGGTCCCTGAAGACCTCCCAGCAGAGCTTGCGGGTGCTCTTGATGGCCGAAGGCGGGCCCTGGGGCATCCCGTCAACCACCTCGAGCACCTCCTTTTTCAGGTAGTAGCACAACCCGCTCGCCACCTCCGTCAGGGCAAAGATGCGCCTGTCACTGGCGTCCACCTCGAAGTCCAGGTTCTGACCCCCGTCCTGGGAGTTTGGGACCTCGAGGCAGGCGAGATGCTCGACAACTCCCGCGGCCTCAAGCACGAAGGTGAGACGCCCGCTGATGACCTCATTCCCCAGGCGGTCTTCATGGCCTGTCTTCTGGTGGACGGTCGTGCACTGCAGGTGATACCTCCTCCTGGTCGAGGTCTCATCAAGGGCAAACACGCAGCCAAGCACACCGGCGGTGTCAGTCAGGCGCCTCCCGGGCGACCCGTCCGACACCTCCTTTGGGGCCATACTCAGCGACTGCATACCTCCCATGTTCTAATGTGACGAGGCTGTTCTTTGGCCGGGGGAAGGAGTTATCGCACAAACAATGATCCGCACTGACAGATACTGAAGGTGATATGGGGATGTGGTCTTTTTTCTTGCAGTGCGGGGACCGGAAAACAAGATGACAAAATCATGAGGGAGTCATCATTCGCTGCTGTGTGGGGTCACCGGCCCCATGATGATCCGCCTGATGGCCACCGAGAGCCCGAGGCTCCGCGCTTCGCGGAGCAGGAGGTAGACCAGGGCGGTGCCGGAGACGGTCACCATCAACTGCCCCACTGTGAAGTGGACGTAAAAGATCCCTGGCAGCATGGGCCCAGGGTAGAGGAGGTAGAGCGGGAGCAGGAAGAGGCCGACCTGCACCGGGAGGAAGGAGAGCGCCACGGTGATCAGCGAGGACAATTTGCTCCGGAACCTCAGCACCTCTGGGCTCGTGACCCGGTCGGCAGCGGTGGCGCTGGCGCTGCTGCTCAGCACCCGCCTGGAGAAGACCACGAACCAGGCAGTCATCCAGCACCTGAGCGCGCCCTGCAGCGAGTTCCAGATCAGGTAGGCCAGGTTGACGTAGCCGTCGAGGCCCAGGGTGTATGAGATGACTGGCATCAGGAAGAGGAAGGCGAGGTGAGTGGCGCACGCTAGGCAGTCACCCAAGGTTAGCGAGGTCCTGAAGGACTGCTCAAGGCGCGCCAAGGCGCCGGGTGATGACATCCCGACGAGGCCGCCAACGACTCGTGAGAAGGTGCGAAACATGGCGGAGACGGCGAAGTGAATAGCGATGTCACCAGCGGCGTACAGCACGTAGCGCGCCGGGCTTTGCACAGCCAGGAGAAAGAGCATCTGACAGCCGAATTCGGAGAAGGCAGCCAGCGCCACCAGGCCAAAAATCACTTTTTTAAAGGTCAGCCGCTGCTGGTACCTCCGCCTCTCCTCGTAGTCGATCCAGGTGGCCTCGCCGGCAGGAGGGACGGCATCACGGGCGGCACGCGCGGCGGCGGTCCTGATCTCGCGTACGAGGCAGAAGAGAGACACCCCGCCGAGCGCCCCGTAGAAGAGCGCCCACCAGATGAAGAAGGCGAACTTGGCGCTGTTGGCGACACAGAACACGGTCACGAAGATCTCATTGGCCCTGGACGAGGCCCCCAAGTTGGCGATGTCGAAGTAGGCAGGACAGTCCTGCTCTGTGCTCATCACAAGTGGCCAGGCGACGCAATCACAGTGAAGCAGCGTTGTTTCAGAACCAAATATAGCCCGGAGGGGATGATCACCCACTGCGGGGCCTTTAAATACAGTGAGAATCCATCGGCGTCATCTCAGCCCGCAATTAAGAAGATGCCATGATATGCGTTAATTTCGGGAAATGCATGTGGCAATCTCGGGTGACTTATTCGGTCACCACCCTGCCTCCATCGAACGGCATCATATAGCTCGCCCTGCGGAAAGATTGTGGCTGCAAATTTTGTGGTCTCCTCTGGGTTTGGAGCGCGAGATATCGCCCTTTCGCGGCCGTGGATGAAAAAAATAAGGCCGACGGATGAGGTAATACCCACAACGATCAGACACCCCAGTTTCAATGGAGTGGGAGGAATTTCTCAGGCAGACGCGCGCTGCCAGATCGCAGCAGCAAGGGCCCCAGGTTCCGCCAGTTCAGGAAACTCAGCAAGCTCAGCAGGTTCAACAAGTTGAGCGGCTCCCAAGTCCCGTTGCGCAGTCACCTTCCGGCAAGGTCAGTGTGACTCGGGCCCTGCCCCGGATTGTAGGGCCTGCGCCGACTCCGAATGTTCAACCTCAGGTGACCTCAGTGGAGCGCGTTCGGGGACAGCACAATATTCCTGTTGTGCCTGCTGTGGCGGCTGGGACGACGAACCAGGCTGCGAGGCAGGCTGTGTCATTGGGTCCAATGGTCTACCGTCCCGGCCCCCCAGGGCCCACTGGTCCGCCAGGGCCACCTGGGGCGAGAGGACCCCCAGGCCCGGCGAGTGGCGCCACCGGAGTGGCTGGACTGGTTGGCCCCCCGGGCGCGCGTGGTGATCCCGGAGCCCCTGGCGTGACGGGTGACGTCGGCGCCCCAGGTGTGGAGCCCGGGCCCCCAGGTCAGCCCGGTCCCATGGGACCGCCGGGCGTTGCAGGCGTGCAGGGTGCCAGTGGTCGTGCAGGCGGGGATGGCGGCCCTGGTCCTGCTGGGCCCCGCGGGGCCACTGGACTTGCCGGTGGGCAGGGTTCGGCAGGGATCCCCGGCCACCAGGGCCCTGTGGGCGCACCCGGCCCACCTGGCCCACCAGGTGACAGCGGAGTGCAGGGCCCAAAAGGACCATCCAGCGCCGCTGGGCCTGCGGGGGTGACCGGAAGTCCTGGGCCCGCGGGGCCTCCTGGCGAACGGGGCGCTGGTGGTGAGACGGGCCAGACCGGCGCCTGTGGGCCTCCTGGTGCGCCCGGGCCTCTCGGCGATACCGGCGTCCCTGGGGACCTGGGGCCCCCTGGATTGTCGGGATACGCGGGCGTCGTGGGCAACCACGGCATGCAGGGCCCCCCCGGGGCTGTGGGAGCTCCTGGGCCAGCCGGTGAGCAGGGGCAGGACGGAGCTTCTGGGCCAGAGGGGGCCACTGGGCCTCTAGGGGCGGACGGCGTTCCCGGGGACCGTGGGGCGCAGGGTCTTGTGCCCGGTGTCACTGGGCCCCCCGGCACCTTTTTAGGCGAGGTGTTGTACGGCGGCTCCCAGAACCTGGGCCCCCTGGGCAACGGTGACCGCATCCCCCTCAAGTCCCTTGCCGTGGCGCGCGGGCAGATCACCCTAGATGAGACCGGCACGGTGGTCACCTGCGGGGTGGCGGGGGTGCACTGGATCGCCTTCACCGCCAACGTCGTCGCGCAGGACGACACCGTCATCGTTATCCAACGGACCTCGCCCTCCGCCCCGGAGGACGTGCGAACATCAGCCGCCTTTGGGTTCTACCCGCCCGGGGAGCAGTACTCCCTCTGCGGACAGTGGGTTGAGGTCTACGCGGAGGCAGGGACCCAGATCTCGTTTGTGGTCGTGACAGGCTCGGCGCTTGTCTTCGCGGACACCCCGGCCGCCTTCTCCTTCGCCGCCATGATATCCACCGTTCCCGGCATACCCTGACCCTCTGACCCTCTGCTGCCACAAACCATTTCGCCTAAGACGCCTTGTACCTGTTGCCGCACATTGAGAAAAAATGATCTCTGGCCTCGTTTTTTAAGTGGTCGCCTTCAGCACAAACATTTCTCAAGCCCAAGCTCAAGATAGGCACGTCGGGGATAAAGGGCAGATAGATGCAGAAAAGACAAGGCGCTATTGGAATGGTGGCGGTGGCGGGGCTGCAGGGCGCAGCAGGTCCGCGAGGCCCACCTGGGGCTCCGGGTCCGGTGACCGCCCCGCGGGGCATGACCGGTCCCCCTGGTGGAGGCGGCCGTCAGGGTCCCCCCGGACCACCTGGAAATCAGGGCGTGGAGGGACCGCAGAGCACGGTGTTCGGGGCGTTCGGCCCCCCTGGACAGGCCGGCCCAACCGGTCCACCGGGCCCGCCAGGAAATCAGGGGCTCGCCGGTAGCCCGGGCCCCATGGGTGCAGGCGGGGGATCAGGCAGCCCTGGACCTCAGGGACCTCCCGGAACGCCAGGGAACCAAGGCGCTACTGGAGCTCCCGGGCTGCCTGGCTTCCCAGGGTCCCCAGGCAAGCAAGGGGATGAGGGAGAGGCAGGTGATATTGGCGCCACGGGAGCTCCCGGCGGGCAGGGTCCATATGGTCCAACTGGGATCTCGGGTTTGGTTGGGCCTCCTGGTTTGCCTGGCGTGGGCGGCAATCAAGGCATCCCGGGTGCGGCAGGGTTCACCGGGCGCACCGGCGCCCAAGGTGACGTCGGGTGTCCCGGCCTCCCCGGTAACCCTGGCCCGCCAGGTCCTCCCGGCACACAGGGGAGGACAGGGTCCCAAGGCCCCCTGGGCCCACAAGGTGTTCCCGGTGAAAGTGGGCTTTCTGGGGATGCCGGGGCACCTGGCCCAGAAGGGCCTATGGGTCCGCCAGGTTCTGTTGGAGCCGCCGCCACCCCAGGGGCACCCGGACCGGCCTCGCCTCTCCAGATCACGGAGGCGTACTGCTACGGCGGGACCTCGTCAGCAGCGGCCTCATTCCCAGCAGAGGTTCCAGGAAATGTTTCGGGGACGCTGCGGTCGTCGGTGGTGCCAATTGGGGACCTGCTCCCGCTGACGAAGACTGTCTGCGGGCTTGACGGGGGAAACACGCTTTGGACGCAGCAGTGGCTGCTGCCCAAGGCAGGCGGGACCACAGCGCTGGTGACCTTCACCGTCACGCTGCTCAGCGCCGGTGGCGAGCAGGTGGCGTTGGTCCTCAACGGCGTGACGCGGGCTCAAGTCCCCAGTCCCGGGTTCCTCTATACCTTTGGGGCCCCGCAGCAGGGTCGCTTCTGCACGATCTCCGCCACCTGCCCGGTCGATCTCCACGCCCTGCCGCAGGGCAGCGATGTCCTCTTCGGCCTGCTGAATATCGGGGCGTGCCCCATTCAGTTGGTCGCGAACTGCCCCTCCGGGTCCGCCGTCAAATTCGGCGGCACCATCCTGACCGACTGATTCTAGACAGTGTGACGCAAGCGCATAAAAAAAAATGTCACGAAGGGCAGATTAAAAGCTCATTGCATTTTCTGCAACCCCATGTCATCAAAAGCGCGAACAGAGGCCGATGAGGACGGGCAGGATGGTGAGGGGGGGTGGAGGGGTCCAACAGGCTTGCCGGGACCCGCTGGAGTGGCGGGTCCGACCGGCGGCAGCAAGGGGGAGCCAGGGGCGCCAGGGGGTCCTGGGAGCAAGGGACCACCCGGCAACGTGGGCCCGCCAGGAGTGCAGGGACCCACGGGCCCACCTTCAACGGTAGAAGGCTACCCTGGCCAGGCGGGGGCCCAAGGTCCCCCTGGCCCACCAGGACCGGACGGAGCGACCGGTTACCATGGCAGACTTGGACCTCCAGGACTTGGGGGGAAAACGGGCGCGTTGGGGCTCATGGGCAACAGTGCGGGACTCGCCCCAGCCGGGCCCTGCGGTCCGGTGGGCATGACCGGCGAGCAGGGAGACCAAGGGCCCCCTGGCGTGCCGGGAGGAATGAGCGCGACAGGAGCACCCGGTCCCCAGGGGCCACCTGGCGTCGTCATGGGCGCAATAGGAGCCACAGGTCTCCAGGGGCCGCCTGGCCCGCCGGGGGATGTCGGTGAGGAGGGCGTGCCGGGAACCATGACGGGCCCGCCCGGGCCAGCGGGACTGCCTGGTTTCCCGGGCTCCGTAGGTGTCACAGGACACGCAGGACCCCCAGGGCAGCCTGGTCCGGTGGGCACCACCGGCGTCATCGGGGGCACCGGCTCCCGGGGATTGACAGGGCCTACTGGAGCGACAGGCGACGAGGGGAGCCAGGGGCAGCAGGGACCTCCAGGTGTCACAGGTGTGACCGGGCCAGACGGGGCGACAGGTGCCCCGGGCCAGTTTGGCCGGATAACGGCCCCCAACGGGGGATGCTCCGTGCTGAACACCTCTGACCTCGCGTCCCTCACCATCCAGCCCGCCCAGCAGATTCCCTTCGGTGATCCCGCCACCACCTTCGCCTACGGCGGAGGACAGTGGACCACGGCAAACTCAGAGGCGATTCCAGCGGCAACTTCCGATAAGGCCGGCATACCCGTCACGTTCGTTGCCGCCCAGACAGGAAGCTACCTGGTGACGGTGAGCATTAACCTCATGACGCTTTCATCAGCCGATGATGTGTCCTGGTCTGTGTTCGTGAACGGCAGCATCCCACGGACGGGGGGCGACGCAGGTTTTACCTTCGGGCTTGGCAACAATCTGGGCACAGAGCAGAACGTCACAATGGGAACCTGCATCCTGTCGCTCAATCAGGGCGATCAGGTCAGCATCGTCAACAACGGCGACGTGGCGTTCCAGGTGCCCGGGGGCATGGACCTCGCAGGCTCGTTCGCGATCTTCCAGAACACATAACAATCAAGCTCAGTTATCAAACTCCAAAAATCAAAAATCAGAGGCCAAAAGTCACTTTTTCATCCGAAAACAGATTGCACTGAACTCGAGTTTGTGGCGATCAGCGGGGAATGACAAAGAGAATGCTACCGCAGGCGTTGGCGATGACGGGGGGTGGGCTGCGGTGCCGGGCCCATGTCTTTGCGCTGGAAGAACTCGAGCGCCAACAACCGGGGTTCCTGAGAGACATCAGGGTGGTGGGGGCGGCGTCCGGAGGCTGCATCCCGGCGCTGGTCATCGCCCTGGGTCTGCCCCTCGCGGTGATGCACCAGCAGTTCGATCACTTCCAGCAGGAGGTCAGCGGCTTCGTGAGGTGGTGGCCCTGGACGCTGCTGAAGGGCTACACCCGGGCCCTCCTGAACCTGGAGCACCCCTCCGTCACCCTGACGCTTCAGAACCTCCAGACCCTCGCGCCCCTGCTTGAAAAAGAGGGCATGCCCCAGACTCTTGAGGGCCTCAGGGCGTGGACGCTGCGCGACCTCCACCACATGACCGGGCGGCGGCTGGTCCTCAGCAGCGCCGACATCCGGCTCCAGCAGGGCGTCTTCTTCGGGGCAGGCTTCGGCCTAGGGGAACCCGAACAGCGCGATGCGCGTCATGCGGCCAAGGAGCCGTGGGATGTGGCCGACGACAGCGACATGGATGTGCCGGTCTACCTGGCGCTCTCCGCGTCATACAACTTCCCCCTCCTCTTGCCAACCCTCAAGATCGGGGCCAAGGTCTGCATAGATGGTGGCGCATACTGCGATTCCCCGACAGCGGTCATCGAGGAAGTTCTCAGGCGCAGGGGGGCCTTCGCGGCAACGCACGAAGTACTTGCCAGTGAGAGTTCTGATCCTCCATCAGATGATGATGATGCCCAAGATGCCCAAGATGAGGGTAGGGTTCTCTCGATCTGCACCCACCCTGATGAGGTGCTGATCAGGGGACGGTTTCAGCAGCGCGCGAACTACTCTGTGGGCAAAGACCTCGGTTATGTCACGGGGATCATCTTCACTCTGCTCAACTCCCAATGGCGGGGTATCCTGTCGTCCTCTGACTTCTACGGGGGCAGGGACAGCATCGTTATCCCCACGGGGCTCCTCCCAACGTTTAGTATCCCAACACAAGCCCAGTTGGACACCGTGCGGGCCTTGGCCATCAAAGCGGTCACGGACAAGATCACCCCCTGCTGATCTTGATGGACGATGACCAAGGCAGATTAACACCCAACAATTTCGACAGAGTAGAGAAAGACCAGGAAATATCACGATTTTTGTGTTCCAAACTATCTTCGATACTCCTCATCAGCAAATCATAAGTCTAAAATCATGGGGCGACGAAAGCTTGCGCAGGAGGCTCTGGCCGCAAAACACTGCGATGCGGAGATTGCGCTGCTGAAGCGGGTGTACCCGATGTGCGTGGTGGCGGAGTGTGCCTCTGGGCGCTGCGAGGGTGTTCATCCCTGCCAGGCGTGCCGCGTGCCCAAATTCCGCGACTCGTTCATGAAGATGAACGGCCTCCGGATGGATGTCTGCCGCCTGTGCATCACCGAGTCAGAGAAGACGGGCAAGCGCATCGTCGTTCCGACGGAGTTCGTCATGCCGAAGTACGTTTACAGCGTGATCAAGGGCAGGATCGTCTTCATCCAGGATATGATCTGGGAGCGCGCCACCGCCGAGAAGATCCCTGATGATCACATCGTCATGCATCATGATGGAGATGTCCTCAACAACACAACCCAAAACCTGGTGCTTGCTTTCGTGGACACTTCAAAATCATGATATCTTCTTCAATAAAATCAAGATACTAGTCGCCAATCGGTGATCTATTATCTTGGATGAGTGATCGGTGATCAAGATATCGGATCAATGATCTGACATCTGACAACATCAAGGTGGTGAATGTTACTCCCCGAAATGTGGGGGTGTCGTTTCTCAAAGGCAAGACTGATCATACCCCATATCAGCGATACAAAGTGTCCAACAAATCACGATGTCGGAATTCGATACTGCAATGGAGATCATGAATATCGAGCCCGTTGAGGTGATCGAGGAAAGGGATACTGAAGCCACGGACAGTGATGCGACGGAGGGCGAGGCGACTTTCTCGGACTTGATCGCGATGATCAGGACGAAGCTTGCGAAGGTCCCCCAGAGCTACGACGATGCGTCCGAGGAAGAGAGGCGGGGCGCGTACAAGAAGATGCACGGCTTCGGTGAGCTTCTGTGCCAGCAGATGGAACAACGCGTGAAGCGCCACAACGAAGCCCAGGAGGTGCTTACTAAGATCAATGAGTTCAAGGCCACCCATCATGCCCGGTTTTCATTTCTCTTGGGCGAGGGAGCCAGCCGCCTTGATCAAAATGATGATGACGGTGAACGGTCAGCCTATGACAATGCGAGGGCCTCTAGTTCCAGGAGTCGCAGGGCGCCGACTGAGCAACGCCCTCGTGCTGGACAAGTCGTCAAGGCAAAGACTGCGGTGCCGCCCTACGTCGCGCCCAGTGGGGAGAGATCAAGCTCGCGCATCAAGAGCAAGTATCCGTCTTCAAGGTGACAAACATCATCCAAAATGTGGTGTTGAGCAAGTCTCTCTTTTCAAGTCACGGAAATAATGATGATCATGATAATGACAAACATCATCCAAAATGTGGTGTTGAGCAAGTCTCTCTTTTCAAGTCACGGAAATAATGATGATCATGATAATGACAAGAATCAGAAGGATGATGACAACAGCAATGAGGCACCGATCGGTGGCGTTGCGTCTGTCCATGCGCCTCAGGGTCCCGCCTGCCCGCTCAACGTTCGCGTCAGCGAGGGCCATATTGCCGGCGGCGTGGATCAAGGTCTCGCGCTGGCCCTGCAGGTTGCTCAAAATGGCGTTGCCAACGTCCTCTGTGGCAAGCGCCGCCACGTGGGCCTCCTGAAGCCGTAGTGTAGAAGCCCTGACCTGCTCGTTCGTCGTAAGCAGCCGCTCGCGGTCTGCTGCTGAGGGCGATGTACGAGACATTGTGTGCACAGGGTAAAGTTCAGCGGGCTTGCAGGCAACAGCAGAAGCAGACCAAGCGACTGGAGATATTCAACACTCCGTGGGGCGGGATGTCATAAATCCAGATACAGCAGATGATCATGAGATTTACGGTATCTGGGATATCACAATCACGATACTCATTGCGTATATGGGAAGATTATCGGATACCATATATCATCCATTGATATTGTTTAGGGGGGATGATGATCGCACGCTTGCAAGTGTTGTCTCCGTGGAATCACCTTTCGCAGTTCATCACGCAACAGATATCAGTGATTTTCATCTTGATTATCTTGATATTTATCTTCGCTCTAGATGTTGGGGCGGACGCTCTTTCGATTTCTTTGGGGTGGGAAAACTGGGACATGGCTGCGCTGGGGAAGGTGAACTACCTCTACGACCTTGTGGTGGGGGGCAAAGCAAGTGAGGTGGCGGATTTCATCGCTGACAACCCGGATGTGGACTTGCATGCTGCCGACTTGCATCAGTGGAGCCCTTTTGTCAGGTCATTGTGGCATGACAGCCCTGCCATTCTGGATATTTTTCTGCGGCATTGCCCCGCGCGAGTTGATGTCAACAGATTATCTTCCTCTGGCTGGCCGCCCGTGATGCATGGTATTGCGAACGACGCGAGCGTTCCCACACTGCAGAGGCTGCTGGCCTGCCCTCTGGTGAAGTCCGACTTTATCGTCCTGACACCAGGCTCATCACTTGGCTGGACGCCGTTTGCGCTTGCCGCCTGTCGCTCCCTGGGAATGATGAAACTCCTAATTGGCTCTGGCAGGCCCCTTGGCTGGACCCCGGACGATAAGATGGCTGGCTTCATTGGCTCATCGACGCTTCCGTGTATCATTTCGTCCGGGCAAAGCGATGGCTTCGACGATGTTGAGGCGCGGCAGGAACTCCTGGGCCGGTTTATCGCCGATCCTGGCCGCACGCGCTACCTGGTGCAACTTGATCTGGCAGAGGAGCATGGCTGCTCTGGTGATGCCGTTGCCTACGCCCCGGCCGTGGCGGCGGCTATGTTTGCCTGCGTCGTGTTTCTCTGTGACGGCATCCTGGGCCTCAGTAAGCTAGACACAACGCTCGACCAGCCCCGGGCTAGGAGTCTGCGCTTCTTTTTGCTCTGCTCCAAGTTGCCCCTTGAACTGCAGATGCTCCTGTGCCACCGTGTTGCCTCGTCTGGCAAGGACAGCATTTTGTGCGCGCAGTCTGAGATCGCCTTCCGTCATCTTGCATCCCTCTTCTTGTCCCTCTGATCGTGTGTCTCGTCCAAGATTTTCTCAACATCTTTTGATTAACGATTGATTCTTGTTCCGAAAGACGGCGAAAGGTGATCGGGTTGCTCGAGGTGCTCGATTTGATGTCACATTTTACGTGACCCCTCATGTCGTTTGATTTCATGATTCCCTTGTGCTCCTCTTTCATCTGATGTCTGTTGTTCTCCCACTTGAGTCGGTGAAAGATGCAAGTGTGGAGTCCACCTTGTACGATGGGGGGTCTGGCGCTATCGACTCGGTGAGCACGCAGCGAGTGGAGCTTGTGATCGGGGGCGCTGGACTCTCACTGAGCCTCCGGGAGGGTGACAGGCTCGTCGTCCACTTCCCCTCGGTCACCCTCGACCAGGATACACGGGTTGATGACGGCGGAGGCAATGATGAAAGAAGCGTGCGGGTGGCTGGCCGTGCCTGGATGGAGGTTGTCAGGGTCCCTAGTCGCGACGGCGACCTCTTTGAGTCGCTCCTCGCCGGAGTGGAGTCCGGGCCGCTGAGTGCCCACCCCGGGCTGCAGTTAGGCGATTGGGTTCTCATCGAGGATGGCGTGCTTATCTTCCATCATCGGGAGCCGGCTGTTGTGGAGGAAAGGATCACCCGTGATTGCCTTCTCCGCCAACTGCGTCGCGGCGCGGATGAGATGGTGGAATTGTAGTGATCTTCAATAAATCAACGACTTCTTCCTGTTCCTGTGACACCTTATCCTTTGTCATACTCTTCAAAATCACTTTATTCGTCCTCTATTTGCTTTACTCCCCCTGTTCTCCTTCTTTGCCTCTGACATGTCTTCATGGTTTTCCTCTCTCTGGAGCTCAGGTGCTGTTCCTTTCCCAGAAGGAGACACTGCAACTTCTCCCCTCGAGGTCACTGCGTCGGAGGCTGTGCTTGATGCTCGTGCTCCCTGTCTGCAGCCTGCCGTTGCCGTGCCTGTCACCGCCGGCGCTCCCTGTGCCCCTGTTCCTGTGTCAAATCCAGCCGGTGCTGCGACTGACGACATTTCGGAATCCCTCGAAACTTCCCTGACGTCGCCCCCCTGGGGCTGCCGCGGAGGCAAAGTTCTCCGAAATGTCGTTGGGGGTTAATTTGATCGACCCATTCGCCACTGTTCCTGGAACTGGGCTTGGCTTCTATGAGGTGCCGACCATTGTCTTCCATCCTGAGCGCCTGGCCACCGTCATCACCAAGCCAGCCTGGCTCCTTGAGAAAGGTGATTCGCTGAAGGTCCATGCGACGATGCTGCACCAGTGCGTCTACGATCTTGACCTGATGAGCGATGCATCTATCGTCGGTGTGGTCTTTCCGCGACCTGTTTCCGAGCCTGCATCGTGCATTCGGTTCGAGATCTACCTCCGCATGGCCTGCGGTGGCGCCGATGCTGGCGATCATCAGTCTACCCTGAAGCGCAGTGTTACTCTTTATCGCGGCCAGGTGTGCGGCACTCGCTGCGCATACACCTGGTGGGGCCTCCCCTCCGCGGCCATGGTCCGACCCGTGTCGGACTCAGAAACTGCCTGCACCCTCGACGCCATTCGGGTCCCTGTGAACGCTTCATTCAGCGGAATCTACCCTACCTCCTGGGCCCCTGGCGTCAACCACAACGTGCTCATCTTTTATGTCTAACATCAGCCTCCCTGCTGAAAATCTTATCAACTCATAACAAGTACAAGAAAATCGCTGATGATATTTATTCGTTCTGCTTCGTCTCCCAGTCAACACTGCCTTCGATAAAGTAGTCGTCGTCATCAGGTTCCCCGGAGTCGAAGAAGGCCGGAAACGCGGCACTTCGCCCTGCGCACACGTCAACGTACTCGCCCCAGAGTGCGCGATATTGGTCCTTGGGCAGGGCCTCATGGATGTTGAGGATCCACTCCTGCACGGTGGAGAAGTCGTCAGTGTAGGCCTCGGCGGTGGCCATCCCCTGCAACTTGACCCTGATGTCGGCGACCACGGCCTCCAGCGTCTGGAATCCGGCCGGCAAGGTGACAATGACGGTTCTGCAGGTCTCAACCACACAGAGACTTCTCCCGGCAGGTGCAGGCGCCACACTGGCCGCCGCTGCTGCTTCTGTCGAAGGCTGCACTGACATGTTTTGCTTCCTCTCTTCGTGAGGCAGGAGACAAAGCGATGACAAATGATTTTCGTGAGAGTATCTTGGTTTGGCAAAGAACCCAGGCAGAAGATCAATGTAGCGATATCTTTCCGCGACTCATTGCCACCTCGCTTCTTCATTCTAATTCCGTGTTTCTCCTCCTTGTCAAAGTGGCTGTTCGAGATGGCTGGTCTGATCGCTGGTAGCGGGAACCTGGGATTCCTTTTGGGGTTGATTCAGGGGGGAAAGACAGTTGAGGTTGCGAAGTACTTGACGGATCATCGAGAGTTGAACCTTAACGCGCCTTGCACTGAGGCCGAGAGTGGGAGCCCCTTGATGTATGCTTGCTTTGTGGGCGTGGACATGGTGGATGTCTTCCTGACTCATTCTCCCGCACGCGTTGATGTGAACTTTGCGAGTCCGGGCTGGTGGCCTCCCGTTATGTGTGTGCAGGGAGGTCGTAACAAGTGCGTGCAAGCCCGAATTGATGCCATTCTTCGTCGCTTGCTGGGACACCCCAGCCTAAAGATCGATGTGGCATGGCCCAAGCCTCTCTCGCGTGAGTGGTCTTGTTTTGCACTGGCTGTCTCTGGCTCCCTGCGCAAAATGAAGCTCATAATTGGGTCCGGGAAGGCGCTCGGCTGGACACCTGGAGACCCCTTGTATTCCTTGGATGAACCCCATCTTGTCCCTGGCGAATTTGAGGACCGGGCTGACCTGCTGCGTCGCTTCGAAGCCGACGCGACGGGGACTCGCCATGCCATTCAGTTGGAGTTGGCCGCTGAACTTGGCTGTGAAGGTGACGCTGCCGCCTACGCCGGCGCCGTGGCTCATCATCACTTCGCCTGCGTTGTCTTCCTCTGCGATGCCTTTCTTCGGTTTACCGCGAAGCCTACTTTTTTCACGGAGCCGCATGGCTCCTTGTCTGCCCGGAGGTTCTTCCGGATGGCTACTTCGTTGCCGATTGAGCTTCAAATGGTGCTCTCCCATCGCCACTCTTCTTCTGGCAAGGACGTGATACTGACAGGTGCCTCTGAAACCGCCTTCCGCCATCTCGCCTCCGTCTTTGAATGTGGCTGAATGTTGATCATTTGATGATAAGTGTTTAGAGCCACGGATATCTCTTCTTCATCTTCCTGTCATCTTCTTTGCTCCTTTTCCGTGTCATGGCCGCTGACGCGCACGTGGACGAGCTCATCAGCATCGTCACTCACGAGACCCCAGATCAGGTGGCTGGTTACATCTCTGCGCACCCGGCGCTCAATGTCCACGCTGTGAGTCCACGCTTCAACTGCAGCCCTTTTGAGAGGGCTTGCTGCGGGGCCCACCTTGCCGTCATGGAGTCGTTCCTCGCTTGTCCGCGACCCCAGTTCGACATCAATCACACGTCGCGCTGGGGCTGGTCCCCGTTGCAGGATTTGATCCGCCACGCCCGTGGCACCGATGGGTGCGCTGTCATGCGGCGGATGCTGGCGCTCTCTGACTTGCGCCTTGACTATGTGAACACCACCAATCTGAATTGCCTTGGCTGGTCGGCTTTCGCCATGGCCGCCTGTCGCTCGCTCAAGATGATGAAGCTTCTCATTGCCTCGGGAAAGCCCCTAGCCTGGACCTCCGAAGACCTGCTTGCGCATCATTTGGGCCTCGTCCGCCTCCGCGAGATTGTTGCGGTCTGCATCGATTATCACTCCTGTATGGTGGAGGCCGCAGAAGAACGCCTTGAGCTCCTTGACGAGTTTGCTGCCTCTCCAGTCTCCACGCGTCATTGCCTTCAACTGGACTTAGCCTCTGAATTTGGTTGCCTCGGCGGTGCCGCGGCCTACGCCCCCGCCGTGGCCCACCACCTCTTTGCGTGCATTGTTTTTCTTTCCGATGACTTCCTCAATCTTCGATGTTCAGCCGACGGGGTGCCTGACTCAATTGGCAGGTTCCTGGCGATGTCGATGAGCTTGCCCCTCGAACTGCAAATGATCGTTTCTCAGCGCGTGGCGGGATTGGGCAAGGACGTGATAACGTCTGCGGCTTCCGAGACTGCCTTCCTTCATCTTGTATCTGTCTTTTGATGATTGGGTTGTTTGCTTTCGTGATAAAGTGGTTGCATGCGGCAAAATGACCCGAACAATTATTTCCGCCGGTTGTAAATTGGATCGCGCTGATCCACGCTCGAGGTAATGGTCGGCGTAATAACGAAGGACCTGTGCGCATGTTGGCTCCTTCAGCAGAGTCGGAAGGCGAATCCCACGGCGCCCCCACCACGCCCCCAGTGATAACTTCGTATACGCTGGCGCTAATCATGGGTCCGGATTGCGGATGTCTCCCCAGCGGGAGGATCTACAGCCCCCATGCCGCCGAGGCCCTGGCGAACGTGCAGAACCACCTGCGGGCCAGACTCCCCAGTTGGCGGGAGGGCATCATCTCCCATGTGGCCATGTACCGCGCCCCGGCGCTTTTCGCCCTGATCGTCCTCTTCTGCGATGGCTACCTGGCAACCGTTGCCTGGGCCGTTTCAGGTGGCACAAACATCCGGCGCTTTCTCGCGGTGGCCTCCAGGCTGCCGATGGAGCTTCAGATGTCCCTCTGTCATGCCGTCTCCGGCGTACGTTGTGACGTGATCCAGGTCAGATTCTGCAACTTCTGGCTCCAGCATCACATCTCGCATTTTTGGCGGTGGCGGCTTAGTTAGACACGAAGAAACATAAAACATATGCATCGTCTTCTCCCCCTCCTTCTTCCCTTATCCCCTTCTTGACTGATGGCTGAGTTATCGCGGGTCAGTAAAGTCACGGGGGCAGAGAAGCGGGCGCTGCAGAGGTGGAAGGTCTGTGCCCGCAATGCGCCTGCTGGGGGCCTTGAGGGCAAGAGGGCTAGGTGGTGGCTGCTGCCCCCGGACCGCCGTGAGGTTTGGCTTCAGCGGGGTGTGGAGGCCGCGGTGGAGGGTGACCAGGTATGCATTGTCGCCTGGTTGCTTGATCGGTGGACCGAACACCACGCGGACCTGGGACTCAGCAAATATTACTCGGCCGGCGTCATCCACCAGTGTGTGGTCTCAATGGTTGGGCTTGCCGCGGAGGCCAAGTCTCCGCGGATAGTGCACACCTACCTCGCCAAATTGACCCCAGAGGAGATGTTCCCGCAGGTGCACGCGCATCTGGAGATGCTCCTGCACGCTCGCTACGGGCACATGGGTTGTGTGATCCCCCGGCCCCAGCCGCCGTATCACCAAGAACACTTTAATGCCGTGATGCTGGCAGTGAAAACCGTCCCTCAGCGTTTGGAGGGAGGGTCGTCAGCGCTGCTGTTAAAGGTTGCCGCAACTTTCTCCCCCTCCGCCATTGATTTGGCGCTTGTGGTGGGTGGCGCGGATCTCATGGGCGCCCTTAACTTGGCGCTGTCAGCGTGCACAAGGGAGGTTCCCTTTCCTCCCGCTCCACATGCGAGCGTTCCCCACCTCCTGAAGCTCCTGAAGGTCGGCCCCCCGGATTTTCCCGAGACACCGTGCTGGCTCTTCGCCCGCAGACACCACCATGAACTCAACGATAGGTGTCGCGAAGTCCTGTACAGGTTGGATGGTGTAGCCATTCCTCCAACGCTGCAACTGCTGAAACAGAGAATCCTGCGCATCGCCTACAAGCCCTCCCTCGCAGCCGTCAATGGTCCTTCGGGACCGAATGGCTCGACTGGGTTTACTGGGTTGACTGGGGCGACTGGGGCCACTGGTGGCCCCGGTTTCACCGCTTGCCAGGAGAGTATTGCTGAAATGACGGGCATCCTGCGCGATATGGCTGCTGAATGGTGGGCGCTGGTGGCCCTCTCTGCTGATGGGATGATTCGGGTGACACCGCGGCCGAGGCTCTCTTTTTTTGCGGCGGACACGCGGCGCTTTCTTGATATCGCCCGCAAGCTCCCTCATGATCTTCAGATCATTCTCTGTCTCCGGGTCATCAATCTTTCTGGAGTGATGATTCCCGGAGGTGATCTGAAGAGGGCCACCATCGCGGTGATTGTTGAGTTCTTTGTGATATAGTTGGCTTTAGACAAAGATAGTTTTTCTGCTACTGTTCTTCTCTTTACTGTTCTTCTCTGCTTTACCCTCTGCGGAAGAAGGCGAGCGAGCGGGTGCGGCCGACATGGAGAAAAAGAGAGACAGGGAGGCCGAAAAGTGCGGTCTCAGGAGGTGGAAGAAGAATGCTGGTCAGGGCGTTACCGAGGCGCTGGACAGCAAGCTCGCGCTGTGGTGGTCGCTGCCCCCAACGCGGCGTGAAGAGTGGCTCCAGAAGGGTGCCGAATGCGCCGTGCTCTGCTCCCAGAAGGATGCCTTTGCCTGGATGCTGAGACAGTGGGCCGCGCATCATGCCTCGGTAGGCATCAGCCTGGAGACCTCTGAGATCAAGATCCATAAGATCGTGGTCATGGTGATGGCCCTGGCCGTCCAGCGCTCGCAGTACTCTATCGTGAGGGCTTACATCGGCGTGCTGACCGACGAGGAGTTGCTGCCGGAGGTCGGGTGCCACCTGTTCATGCTCTCATCGCGCTGCTGGGAGACCAGTTTTCGCTCAGGTCTGCCGCCCCTCGCCATGGACCAGGTGCATTTTTCCCACATTATGCGGTGTATGCACTCCGTGCGAAATAAGAGTGAGGCGCCCCCGTCTCACCATCATCAGGAGCTTCTGGAGCGCCTGCTGGAGGTGGCCACGACTTTCGACCCGGCAGCCATCGACGCGGCCCTCCAGGCGGGCGCGACGAATATTGGGCGCGCTTTGCAGTACGTCTTAAGAGCCCTTGAGAAGTGGAGCCTCAATCTTCCTCACCCTCGTCATCCGAGCATCGATCATCTGCTTCGTCTCCTGAAGGTCGGGCTCCCCGACTTCCCAGACCTGCCATGCTGGCTCTTTGTGCAGCGGTGCAAGCCGGAGCTCAATATTGGGCCCGCCTGCATCTTGCGCCTGTATGATGGTGCACCGATTCCCCCAACGCTGCAACTGCTGGTGGGTGAAGCCTACGTGGCCCACACTGCGCAACGTTCTGCTTTCTTCAGTGTCCTCAACGAGATCTCAGGCCCCGAGAGGCGCACGGTCCAATTGTTGGAAGATGATCCCAGGATTTTGTCCAGAGGTGCCGAAAAGGAGCGGGCTATGCGTCGACAAATGGCCGCGGAATGGTGGGCCCTGGTCGCGCTCTTCACCGACGAGATGATCACCTTTTGTGCCCCGTCGTTGCCTGTTAGCCCCAATCTCGCCCGCTTTTCCACCATCGCCAGGGTGTTACATCACGACCTGCAGATCACCCTGTGTCTCAGAATGTTCGGTCTTGCTGGGGATGTAATCACCGCGGCGGACCTGAGGCAGGCCACCATCGCCGTCCTCGCCTACTTTTTTGTGGTCTGAGGTCGATGACTTCACTTATGAGAAACATCTTTTTTTTGGATGAACGCAACGAAATTCAGGGACAAGATTCGCCGCAGCACTGAAGAAGCCACGAGGTGATATCCGCCTTTTCTGGCGCCCTGATCCAGTCGCCAGTAGAGAGCCCCTTCAGGCTGTAGGTGTTGCTGACCTGCTCAAATGCGGCGTCAACTTCAGCGCAGACCTGGTCCCCCGTGTGTCTAGCCTTCGCAAACCGTTCCGCCGCCTTCTTCAGCGCAGGATCGGCCTGCAGCGCCCTCTTGAGGTCTGCGATGCCGCCTGCGTCGGAGGTGCTCTCCGGGCGGAAGCCCAGGCCTTCGTAGAATGCAGGCTGGCCCAGCGTCCACCTGATCAGGGCGAGGTAGGTGAAGCAGCCCGCCACGCGGCTCGAGTCACTCAGCCTCACCTCCCTGACGTTGAATAAAGCGGCGAGCATAAGCAGCGTCTTGAGGGTGCTGGTGCCGGATGAGAGGGGCGATCCGGTGGCCGGATAACCGGCTGGCCGCGCCTCGGCATAGTTGTCAAGCAGGACGCGCGCCTCGCTATGATCGACCACATCCTCCAGTGCAGCGGCCGTTGGGGTGGGGCCTGAAAAGGGCCGGAAAAAGAGCCTCAGGGTGGTCGGCCCCAGCGCGCCGTCGCTGGCCCGCACCTTCTGGAGAGCCCTCAGGTACAAGGTGGCGGGCGGGGCCAGGCAGAAATTCCAGGTGTCAATGAAATTCCCGTCATAAGGCACCCCGCTGCCCTTCAATGGCGGGCCTACCACGCCAGACTGCAGGAAACCCGCGAGACTCCCTGACGCCGCTGCTGCGCCCACAAAGTCGCACACTGAAAGACACACCATCGCTGCCGCAGATGCCGAAGATGCCAAAGATGCCAAAGATGCAGAGTCTTTGAATTGTGTCTGCCTTGTTTCTGATGACAGGGCCAAGATATTCCATCGATAAATCCTTTTCTCCGCGCGTGCGTCAAACATTTTCTGTACGTTCGGGATGTCACGGGTTCCGCTTGAGCTTTGGGCTGCCGCGTTTGAGGCGCTGCGGGAGGACGTAAGCTTGACGGACGCCGAAGCCGCCGATTGCTGTAGCGCTCTCGCGGCAGCCTGTGATCAGGCGGTGCGAGACAAAGTCATCCCTGGGCGCGTGGTGCTCCATGACGCAGATGGCCATTTCATGAGGAGCGTGATCGTCGATCGCCATAGCGCCGCGGTGGCCCTGGCAAGCAAATCAACTCACTGGTCGACCAGACAAAAGCGATTGATGGTCTGGGGCGCCGTGGGGGTGATGGCGCTGCTCTCCATGCACCTTTGTTACCGCCGCCTTGTCAGGTGAGTCGATGTCGTCCCCGCAGATGTTTTGTGACCTTCCGATGTCAAACACCAGACGATGTGCTCATACGCGAATTCGACCCTCATCCCCATCCCTGGGCCTCCCGGCAGAGCAGGACCCCAGGGGCCTGTTGGAGCCACAGGCGCCCCGGGGGCTGCACCACTATCTCCTGGCAGTGCGAATGGCGGTCTCCTCTTGGCCTCGCAATCCTTCGCCATCCCCGCGGGCGCCACAGGTACCCTGCAGGTTACGCCTGAACTGCTCGACAGCCTGACGGGGAACATAGTGTACAGCACGGTCACTCCAGGCCTGATCACGCTGCAGGTTCCGGGGCGCTACAGCCTTGCCGTCGATATTCAGGCCCACGCGGGCTTCGCGGCGCCCAACTACAGGTTTCTGTCCCTCTCCGTGGTGCCGCTCGGTCTGGGTTTCATCGCCCTCCCAACCGCCTTCACCATTCAGGCCCTAATCACCCCCTCGAGGCTCGCCATCTACCAGGCGGCCACTACGTTCCTGATTGATGATTTCACCCTCAATAGCGGCTTCACTGTGGTGGTGGACAACACGGGCAACACAGTGCCGGTGGTCATCGACCAGGTCAACATCACCACCATCCTCATTGCCGCGTTCCCATCATCGTGATTTTTCTTGCTATCATCCCTTCCTGTTGTGGTCACCCTGATGTGCACCGAGAGAGCAGAAAGCCAATCGAAACGTACATGTTCATTCTTCATGAATTTCCCGTTAATTTTGGACACATTATCATCACCATCACCAGGGCCCGCTGCGGGTGAGAAGGAGGGCTAGAGCAACTGAGGCGCTGGCACACGCGACCACGAGGGCCACACCGATGATGCGCCTCGGCAAGGTCCAAAGACCGCGGCGCTTCGGAAACTGCACAGCCCGGGCGGCGCCTTCCTTGGCCGGGTGGCTATCTTCCCCAAAGTACCCAAACGGCAGGATGTGTTTGCTCATCTTCCAGCCGTCGTGGTCGAAAGTGTCGACGTAGTCGCTCGCAGCCCTGTAAGCCGCCTTGCCAACCCTGAGGTACGCCCTCCCGTTCTTCATGCGGAGCCTACCAGAATTTCTCACCATGGCCAGCCACTCAGCAGAGGGGCGGTCATCGACGCGGAAGTACAATTCGAAGCCTTGAGCCAAGAGACCATCAAGAGAAGAAGGGGCCATTGCTGCCGGGTGAGAAGGATGATTCCTGAAAATAAGATAACCTGCCTCGTAATATTTTTGATGTGACACAAAAGAACAGTGAAACAGAGTCATTCGTTGCAACAGCGCGCGGCAAAGACTCCTCAGAACTGATGCCATCAGATGCGATCCACCTCGTCAAGATCATCCCCGGCGCCGCATTTGATATTCCAGCCCCCCTTGTCGTCCTGGGTCATGATTGCACCCGCGAAGGCCGCAGTCACGGAGTTCATCGTGGCATCAATGACATTGGCGTCCGTATTGAAGGCCGCATAGGCCTGCAGCGGGGTGAGCCAGACGCCAGGGCCGTGGTGGGGCATGAAGCCGGGTTCCTCTGGCAGGCAGGGACGCCCGCACTGCGCCATCTGCGCCGCAAGCTCAAGGTTACCCTGCAGCATTGCCCACCAGTATGGGGTGCAGCCATTGGCGTCCTTCAGGGACAACAGGGTGTGCTCATGAGCAACAAGAAGCGAGGCTATATCATGGTGACCGGACATGATGGCGCTGATCACAGCAGGGCGATGGTCGGTGCTGACGACGGCGTTCACGTGAATGGCCGGGTAAGCGAGAAGAGCCCGCACGATGGCAACCCCCTCCGGACCGCGCTCCTGCCATTTCTGCTGTGCTTGTTGCTTCTGCTGCACGCCCGGCTCATGGTCAGCCAATCTCCTTTCATCATGCGATGAAGAAGAAGATGAAGAAGACGAAGAAGATGACCTCTTCGAGTTGGTCTTCTGCGAGTGGTTGCCGACCTTACTGGATGGCGCGGTGGAGGGTGTTCTGACCCGGAAGGCCCAGCAGGCACGGTCAAGGGCAGTGCGCTTGTTGAGGCCGTAGGGAGTATTAATTCCGACGGAGTCGTTGGGGTGGGCATCAAGCACGCGCTGCACGGCCGCGGCGTCATTGAAGTCAATGGCGGTGCACAGGGCCTGGGTGAAGCCAGGTTTGCGGGCCTTCTCAATCTCCACGGCATGCTTTGGGACGTCGATGACCGGCTTCCTCACCTTCTTAGCCACCGTCGCCCACCCAGGATCTTCCTCCGCCGGCTTCGTGGGGACGGGAGGCGAGGCGTCAACAGCGTCAGCCCAGGAGACGGCCACCTTCTTAGCTTGCTGAGGCTTCTCCGCCTTTGGTTTCAGGACCTTCCTGACCCCCTCGATGCCTTCGATCGGCGCAGACATGGTAGCGATTACCTTCAATTATCTTTCAAGAAAAGAGGAGCAAGAAGGAGACAGAGAGTGGACGTTAGGACTTGCTGAGAACGCCACTTCCTGATTTGTCATTTTATTGGGATCGGAAACTCGCACATCAATGATTTCAGGGAAATAAAGTGACCAATCATCTTGTGGAATCCTGAAAAAGTCGGCGCAGAGTTGTCGCCTGGTACGCGAAAACTGGTCCACCAGCAACGGCTGATATCACATTCATCGATGATTTCACAGCGACCAACATCGCCGCATCGATCAAAACAGCAGCGATGTCATCAGAACCAGGACCGAGGCTGTCGGGAGGACCCACTGGCGCGGTATTCTCGCGCAAGATCAGAAACTGATTCCAGAGGAAGGTCGGTGCGAGGCTGGATATGACTGCTGTGGAATACGTCTGCCAGAGCATCCTCCCTAACGCAGGCGGGAGCGGAATCATTGCTTTTTCTTGAGAAGGACGAAGGAGGGAGGCGACACGGGGACCAAAAAAATTCTGGCTGTCATATTCTTCGAAAACGACAGGGAATATCATTCGCGGTCATTTAGGACGGCGTTGAGCGTCGCGGCTTGGTAAAGAAAGAGAGGGCCGGTCAGCGCGGCGAGTCCTGTATTTAAGTCGGTGACCTCGGCACACTCTCGCAGGCACCGCGCCAAGCCGATGACCTCATATCCTGCCGGAATTCTCTTCAGCAGGCGATACTCCTGGTAGATGAAGGCGGGCGGAAGCGTCGCCAGGACAGCCACCCCGTAGGTGATGCAGCAGCGCGTGCCGAACGCAGTGGAGAAAATACGCTCAAAGAAAGATGATGCCATTTCTCTTTATTGCTTCAATGCTCCGGGAAACAAAGGAAGGAAGGGAGGGAAGGGAGGCGCAGGTAGCATTAAGAAAACCTCGATGGGCATCAGAGAGAGAAGGCAGCGCGGCGAGGAGGAAAAAGGCTGCGGGTGAGACCGGCCGCTGCGAGGAAGGGCGAAGCGATCAGCAGCACAGGCCAGAAGGCATAGCAGACGAAGCGATTCAGAGCCATGGTTTGATTGGTGTAAATGAGGTGGCGACAGTCATCGCCACTGCAAATCTTGCAATCAGAGACTACCCCGGTGCCGGGTTTGCCGTGCCTGCATTCAACGCGCGGACACAGCGAGCACTCTGCGACAGGACCAGAACCAAGACGGTCTCGAATGGTATACTGCAGGAAGGCATCGGAGCCCATCAGCAGCACAAAGCCCCCCAAATAGATTGCAGACTCTCTCCCATTCATTTTGGAACTCTTGAATTCTTTAATGCTGAGAGAAGGAAGGAACACTACAGAAGTGATGGACTGAACCAGCGACAGAGGGAGGCCGAACGTCACATATAAGTGTGAGAGGACAAGAAGTTTGGCAAATTATCCCCAAGGCCACCAAGACGATGATCTGATATCAGATGACGACGGAGAGGTCATCAATCTGCTCTCTTCTATTTCAGCGGTCTCCTTGCTGACGATCTGAGCATCGGCTGGAGGTGCTGCCGCCACTGAGACCAGATCGCTGACATTCTCGCCTTCGGCCTCGATGGGATGATCGGCAGGGAAAAAGGGGTTGCGGGACACGACAGGAGATGCAGATACCGCATCTCCAACAACGTCCAAGGAGGTCTGGACCTCTGGGGACTTGGGTCTCTCGATGTAGTCTTTCAGCGGGGCGCCGGCAAGCCTCACCTGGGTAACATGGGGCTCAGCGGCGGTGCCGAAGTAGGCCTTGACAGGATCCTTCGGCGCGAACCCTTTTTCCGCCTGGAACTCGAATACAAATTTCAACATCTCCGTTAAAAAAGGAGTTGAACGATCCGTCTTCTCCGGAGGGTTGACGACCCCATCCGATATGGGACGAGGCCTGTTCGGCCGCTGGCTGTGGAAGGCGAAGAGCGGCACGTAGGGGAGGACTCCCAGGTCACGCTTCCAGTGTGCCAGGGTCTCCTCGCACTCCAGCAACACCCCCCACACCTGCACGTGAGTCGGCAGGCTCATGCCGTCCGCGTCAATCAGGGGCAGCAGGATGTCAAGGTCCATCTTACGCGAGCAGAAGGCATGGCACGCCAGGCGGCCACATACAGGCTCGCGGCGCTCCGGCGAGATCGGGCCCCACTGGTGATGGGGCACCGGCCCGTAGGTGAAGTCAACGATGCTGTGCCTCACTGGGTCGGGCGTGTCGTCGCAGGTCTCGCCGACCATGATAGGGTCACCCTCCTCTCCTGGAAAGGGCGGAACCAGGGTAAGCGATGACACATGGTGGTAGATGAGCTCGGCATCGCGCAGCACCTGCACCTGGCAAGCAAGGGGGGCGGGCACAAAGCGCCGGGTGACCGGGTCGATATTCCCAAAGACGAGATGGGTGACCGCCGAGAACATCCGCGCCGACACCGAGGCCCGGCGGTGTCTGGCCGTAATCCAGGCAGGCGTGCACTCCCATACGAGCCTCTCGGTCCCCTTGCACACCCTGGCGCCAAGCTCCGGGTCCAAGGCCGGCCAAATCGGGTTCTCCGGGTACATCGCGCCCGTGGCGAACGTCACCTGCTTTGGCTTCATCACCCGCGCCCGGGTGTTCATCAGGTCCTTGGCCAGCACCTCAGGGTAGCGGGCGCGCCAGTCCTGTTCTCCCCCCGTGTCTGTCACGTTCTCTGCGGTAGCATGGTTTTCGGGCGCAGCCAAACGCACACTTTCCGCAATGCACGTGACGAAATCAGAAGCCGACATGTTCGGTGTCGCTCTTCGAAATACGGAGGCAAGTCAGGAGCAGATGGGAGAAAGAAGTCGAGAATAACAATGATGTGATGTCATTTTTTGTCTTCTATCAGCATACGCGAGCGAGATACTTGAAAGCGTCCTCGGCTTGAGTGGAGAGGACGAAACTCCCTTTTCGATGACCGTAGACGCGCAGGCAGATCATCATCTGAAGCTCGATCGGAAGCCTCTCGGTGACATCGAAAAATGACCGGGTGTCTCTGCGCGTAAACCGGTTCCCAGACACACATCTCAGGTAGCCATCAGAGACGAAAACCACCACCGCGAATAGGGTGGCGGGAAATCGGATATCACCCAGCATAAGAGGGCGCTCAATCAGAAACAGCCTCCTGAGTTCAGTGAAGGGGTCACGTTCCACCACTTCAAGGAGTGCCGACGTGTCGGAATGCCTGCTAAACACAGCCATCTCGCGCGCGGTCATCGGCCCCTGGCCGCACCGGCATTCCTCACGATGGTTGCTGGGCAACGGGTCGACGCAATGTGGCCAGATTCCGGGACCTTTTCTGAAGACGTCAACATCCCTGCCGCTGGCGAGGATGGTTCGGATGTAAGAGATATCGTCGCGGTAGAGCGCCGCATGATGCAGGACGGTGTGCTCCGTTAGGGGGTTGCAGAGATCCACGAAGACCTTTTGATGACCCAGCAGCCTCTTCATTGCCGGCAGGTTCCAGGTAGTAAGGGCGACCATCAGCGGATGCTCCCCGCTTCTTCCCTCGTGTACATCAAGGTACACGTCTGGGTGATTCAAAAGAAAGGTGAAGAGCTCTGGTTTCTGCTCCCGAATGCTGGCGTGCAGCATGGTGCAGGTTATCCCATTGCACATGCCCTTGAAGATGCTGTTTACCTCCAATAGGGGAGCGCCTTCACCCAGAATGCCTTTGTACGCTTCAACGTCGTCATGGTACAGGATGATCTGAAGCCGCTCCTGCAGCGCACGAGGCAGTTGAGACATTCCCTTTGTTGCAGCAAGGTGTCGGAACGAGGGAAACGAGGGAAACGAGAGAGGCGATGCGATAAAAAGTGGCGATATTTATTGCTCCTTGAGAATGACTGGAATTCGCACGGGGGTGATCGGCGATATCAGCGACGGGAGGTGATCGGCGACATCAGCGACGGGAGGTGATCGATGATATCAGTGAGGAGATGTAGATATTCTCGTACGCCTCATGTTCCAGCAGCGTCGAAAAGAAGGCGGCGCCAGGCAGCGATGATACGGCCCCCTGCTTGACGGCAGTGTCCAGCGCGCCACCATCCTTGTCGAAGGCCTGATTGAGCAGCAACTGGAGTACCGCTGCCTGAACAAAGGCCTGCGGAGTCTTCAGTTTCAGCAGTTGCTGCTCCATGAGGTCGAATTTGTGCGCGGAGGCCGCCACCGCCGTGATCCACCGCTCCTCGCTGGGATCAAGAACATGCGTCACGAACAAGAGGGCTGTCTCGTTGTGGTGCGCAGAGAACTCCATCAACTCGGGCAGGGAGACTGGCACGCCGTGCAGCATCCTGCCAAAGAGATCACTCTCCTCCAGCATGTGCTCCACCAAGGCTTGAAAGACGCAACCCACGGGTTCGCGCCGCTGCTTGGCTGCGACGACATCTGCCGTTAATTGGCGGACCTCGCCCCACAGTTTGAGATAGGTGAGCGGCTTGTTGCCTGATGCGAGGCCCTGATACTTTTGCGCGAGATTATGCGCCCTCTTCTTCAGCGATGGCTCGGAGAGCATCACGTCCAGGAAATGCGCATGATCGCCAAAGACGCGCGCGCTCACCTGATAGATGGGATCGCTGATTGGGGGTCCTGATGTCACCGCCGCCATTTCTGCCGCAAGAAGAGGTTCAAGATGCGGTTTATCTTGCTGATGAGGATTTTGATCACAAACAATCACAAGCAATCACAAGTAATCACAAAGACCAGTGTGGAGATCAGGTGTCAATGCTGTCTTCCTCGCGCTGCGTGAAGTAACGCCCGATGCCGAGGCGCAGGCTTGGGTTGTCGACGGAGAGGCGAATCACACCCTGGTAGTCCTTGGCCAAGTCAGTCTCGGGATCAAACCTGGCCTCTTTCAGAATCTGCCAGCGCTCGACGTAGCGACGATTTGCCTTCTTGCCGTGGAAGTAATGGAGGATAGTGCCGTGAACATAGCCAAGGCACCCTCCCACGGCCTGCTTCGCTCTCTCACCATAGATTTTCAGTTGCCTGGTGTAGCCTGCCGAAACGTTTTTGGGGTCGGACTTCCCCACCTGCCCAATGAACGCCAACGCCATGTGATGATCTCCCGCCCCCAAGACCGCGAAGTCCAACAGCCCGCCAAGGATGTCGAACGCCTTGCGCGTGACAGCATATGCAAAGCCTGGGTGCCAAGCCTCGTACGGGCTCCTGGTTTCAAGGTGTGTCTTGGCGGGGTGGTGCTCGTTGCGGTGATACATGTACCCAAAGGACTGCTGGACCTGGAGGGTCTCGTACTTTGGCCCGATGTCGATCGCCTGCTGGAACAACTGGACCACAGGGTAGTGGTGCAGGGCGTGGATGGTGTCGGTCACCCAGTGCGGGTTCAGGAACTCGACGTCGCCGTCGATCCAGGCCATGTAGCGCCACCCGAAAGGCAGGCGCTGCGCTGCCACGTTGATGAGGTTCTCCTTGACCCAGAGCTCCTCTGAGGATCGCACCTGCACGTGCCGCGGATTATCGGCCGACGTCACCTCGAACGGTCGGGTCCCGAAGGCACACTCGATGCAATAGAGGCTGATACCCGCTGTCGCCTCCATCCTCCTCTGGAAGTCGACGAACAGTTCGTACCTCCTAGCAAAGCGTCGCGGGTTGCTGCAGCAGGCAATCACGTACAGCGTCTCATCGCGATGATGATGGTGGCGATGATCTTTACCCGCCTGATCCACATCCGGTTGATGTTGGTGATGCTGGTGAATTTGATGATGTTGGTGATGCTGATGATGGATATGGTGGGGCAGGGGATGCGCGCGGTTTTTTGTCCACGGATTTTCCGGGGCGTTTGGCAGCGCCGATGCGAGATCTTGCGCGATATCCATTTCTTCTCTGCTGTCTCCGGCACACGTTTGATAGAAAGACTTGGAAAAATAGCACACGATCACCAATCACAATTTATTCGCATGTTGATCAGTGAGTTATCAAAACAAGACAAGATCATGAAAAAAGTAATATGGTCCGTTGTTGCAGAGGGACTAAGATGAAGATGGGTGGCCAGCATGGGCGATGGCGGCAGAGATCATTTCATCCACATTCGCGCACTCGGTCCAGCCGAACCCTGCTGAGAAGACATGAAACATGACAAGGCGGTCGACCTTGATGTCGAAGCTCCAGCAGGTAGTGTCCTTCACAGGCGTCTTGTCGGCGGGGGAATGCATTCCGCTTCAAACAACGGGGACTCATCCCCGTCAAATAGCAGACACCTGATGTGGTAGGTGAAGAGAGGACAGCAGCCTCCTTCACCTCGGCGGCCCGGACGGATGACAAAATATTTGGGCCATTTGACAGGTGCACCATGGACAGCAAGAATACCCTGATCGGACATCGATTAACGAAGAAGATCAAAAACGTGATGAGATAGAATGTAATGCTGAAACAGTGTTGCCTGAAACGGTGAGGTGGATGAAGATCCGATTGCAGCATTGCGATCTTTTATGCCTTTTAGACAGATATCGCTGATCGAGGAATCATTGATTATCTTCCTTCCTTGAATCAAGATATCGTAATGACATCTGAATTTGCAAGTGATTTTTATATTTCGTGTCGTCTGGGAGAGCATCGCGTTGTCCGACATTATCTGGGTCTGATGGACGCCGGCCAGCATGAGCTCGACCTCAATCTTCCCGATCCTGTCTCTGGGGATGTGCCACTCTTCATTGCCATCTCAGGGGGTTACAGCAAAGTGGTAGGCTTGCTCCTCTGTCGCGCTGATGTTGACGTGAACGTCAGGAATGAATTTGACCAGACTCCTCTCGAGGCGGCGTGCTGGGGAGCAGATGCAGGCGTGGTCCTCGAACTCCTCAGAGACTCCCGCGTGCGAGCCCGCGTCAGTGGGGACAACCTTCGCCAGCCGCTATACATTTGCTGCACTCGATGGGGGCACATACCTTCGCCGCATCATCTCGCCGCCGTGCAGCGGACGTCGCTGGCCAATATCAAGCATCTGCTGGCCCTGCGCACTGCCGAGGTGCTCGAGCTAGCTCACCACTTTCATGAGGGGGCAAACCTTTATCACTGCTGGCCAATGTCGCGGGAAGCCAAGGACCTCCTGCGCGCGTTCTGCCGCGATTCCCCGGCGGTGGTACATACCTTGCTTGTGGAGCTCGGAAGCGCACCTGAAAGTGCTGCAGGGCGTTTCGCGGTCACTGTCTTCCTGTCTGATGGCCTGCTGAGAATACAACCACTGCGTTCTGCAGATAAGAGGTGCCGCTTTTTACGCCTTGCCGCCAGGTTACCGTTGGAACTCCAGATGATCCTCTGCCACCGCAGTGTATCCGTCTCCGCTGACATCATTCTGAAGAAACATTCAGAGCCCGCTTTCCGCGCTCTCGCTCGCGTCTTCAGCAAGTGGGTGAAAAAGACTTTGTGAAGCGACATCTTCTCTTGGGGAGATGCTAAAACCTGCTAACACATGTTGTTTCAAATATTCATTCAAAGCTCAACACCTGGGAAATGACATCGTTCGCGTCTGTGCTTGGGATGGTGATGTTGAGCCTCTTGGAGTCCAGTTCCCAGGTCGTCACTTTTGCGGGGTTGGAGTGGTGGATGTAGACGTTGACGTTGACTTCGGGGCATTCCTCTGAGCGGAGAATGAGACGGGCCTCGGCCTCAGTCTTGCCCACCAAGTGCTCGGTGAACCACCGCAGGCGCTCCCCGCTGGGCAGCCTCTCGTGGATCCTGCTTCTCTGGCACCGCTCCAGGAGGCGCCGGTGGCGCTCGCTCGCCATCGAGCATCCCGCGATTTCTGCATCACTCAACGCGGCGCCCCCGCTGGCAAGAAATTCCTCCAGGATGGCGGGTGACTCCAGGTTTCTCGCGAGTTCCAGCGGGGTCTTTCCCTTCATATTGACGGCGCGCAGCAGGGACACCTCGTCACACGCCGTATGGCGTAAGATGAGCTTCACTAATGGCGGATTACCAACCAGGCACGCGATGTGAAGGGCGGAGTTCCCTGTCTCTGCGTCGACGAGGGTCCCGAGGTCCGGCAGCGGGACCAGGCTGTCAGGGTCTACAAATTTTTCCAGGAACATGAGTTGGCCTCCCCATAGGGCAGCCACGGCCACCTCCGCCAGGAATGCGCTGTCATCGTCAAGCTCGCCGTCCCAGAGCGCAAAGAAGCCCCTGCCGTCCCCGAAAGCAACGCATCTCATCAATTCCTTCTTGATGCTGTTGGCGTCATGCTTCTTTTCGGCATTCACAACGTTGATGTTTCTGGACATTTTTTGTTGAAAGAAGATGAGAGGCGAGCGAAGGAAGAAGGGTGAGAGACAACTTTCCTCTCTCAAATCTTCCTCACGAAACCAAAACTCATAAGTCACGGTGCTTGAGATTCAATGACGTCATCCTTTGTCTTTGATCTTTGCGAAGCTTTGCCTCAGAAGTAGAAGATGAGCACATTCCTGTCATCGGATTGGGGCCAGCGGACGGGATGGGCTTCATTCAACCAGGAACCCGCGGGAACCATGATGTTTGAGGTCATGTTGCCCTTGTCCTCCTGGGGTCCGGTGCCATCACCATTGAAGTAGGCCGGCTCTGCCCACCAGGTGTAGACGGTGCGGGTGCCGAACGTCTGGCCGCGCTGGAGTTTGGCGTGGAACACCTGCAATTTCGGTTGCTCGCCAGCATAACCACTGTGCCCGCAGACGAACCGAAACTCGCAGTCGACACCGGCGCCCTGCAGCACAGGCTGGGGGAATACGACGCCAACGATGGACTTCCCCGACAAAAGCTTCTGATCGAAGTTGTGCATGGTAGTCGTGGTCTCATGCACCTTGACCGCGTCGCCCAGCCGCATGATCCACGGAGGCCTGCTGACGACGGCGGCCAGGCGCTTCGGGTCGTAGCGAATGTTGGGCACTTCATAGTAGCCAAATCCCGTCCCTTCAACAGTGCCAAATGGATCAGCCGGCACCGCCCTAGGCGCTGCGCTCGGCCCGCGTTCAGTCTCCCCGAGGAGCATCTTGGAGAACTTAGCCTCGGCAAGGACAGCATCAGTGGAGTGAGCAACGCGCCCTTCGTCTTGCATGGGGTGCTCACTCGGAGCAGGAGAGACCACACCAGTCGGCATGACGGCGACCACCGGAGTCAAATCCGAAGAAACCGAGGCAGGCGAGGAGCCCCACAAGGAAGAAAGCCACGAAGCCATTGCAGAAATAGATGATTTGCAGAAAAAAAGAGGTGGGAGAGACGGAGGAGGGATGAGCGCAATGTTTGTGTCTTGATGTGATGATCATCTCAGAATCCCCACCCTCTGTCTTCTCCTCCCCCGCGACATTTTTTCCAGAAGAATGAATTTTCAACAGGCCCGTGTCGTGAACGGAAAGTTGGTGTTCGCTGCGACCAGTCAGCCTGGGTTGGGGACGGACTTCGATGGTCCCCATCCCAACATCCACTGGGTGAACGCGCAGACCCTTGCTGATCCCCAGGTTCAGCAGCATCGCCAAGCCCAGCAGCAGCATCTTCTCGCCCAGCAGAAGCATCTTCTGGCGCAGCAGCAGCACCTCCTCGCCTTTCAGCAGCATCAGCGTGCCGGACTTATGGGCCACCTTCCGGGGAGCCTCCCTCAGGGGGTTTCGTCTGCCTCTCCGGGCATGGGACACGCGAGCATCACGGAGATATCATCAGACGATGAGCTTTTGAAGCCAGATAATGAGGTCGAAGTTCCCGAGATCGATGTGCCCGAGGTCGCTGGGGCCCCGAGCGGGCCGGAGGAGGTGGTGATCGCGATCCTGTGCAAGACCAAGGCCCACGTCCTGCCTGAGTACCTCCAGTGCCTTGAGCAGCAGACCTACCCTAAGGCGCTCTGTCACCTCTATGTGAGGACGAACAATAACTCCGACGCGACCCTAGAAATCCTGCAGAGGTGGCTGGGGCGCGTGGGTGACCAGTACGCGTCGGTGAAACTGGAGGCGGAGGACGTCCCCGAGCGGGTGCAGGACATGGGCCAGCATGAGTGGAACGCCGTCCGCTTCAAGGTCCTCGGCAAGATCAGGCAGGGGTCCATCGACCACGCCATCGCCAAAGACGCCCACTACTTCGTCGTCGACTGGTCGGTGATTTCGTCGAGTCTCCTCGCTTTCGGGCACCTCAAATTTTTTCGCTCTTCTATGATGCAGCGATAATTTCATCGAGGCCTGCACCCTGCGGGAGTTGGTGGCGTCGGGGAAGCCTGTGATAGGGCCCATCCTGTACAGGAAGGGCGACTCCTACAGCAACTACCACTGCTGCGCCGACCCCAGGGGCTACTTCAAGCAGTGCGAGCACTACTTCCCTCTCCTCAGTCGCGAGGCGGCTGGACTGCACAAAGTGGACGTGATTCACTGCACCTACCTCGTGCGAAAGGAGGTGCTGAAGGAGATCGTGTACGACGACGGGTCGGGGGATTACGAGTACGTCATCTTCAGCCGGGCGCTTCGCAACGCGGGGGTGCCGCAGTTCCTGGACACCAGGAGGAACTACGGGTGCCTGACCATGGCCGAGTCGCGCCTCGAGTTCGTGAGGCAGCAGAACCCTGTTCCCTGCGGCGGGTACACCACCTCCCTGATGCTGGAGACCTTCGCCGCCCAATACGATGCCGCTGGCCGATTCCTGCATCCTCGTGAGGAGGTTGATCCCGCCTACGTGGTCTTTCTCCAGGAATGCGTGAGGGCCGATGCCGTGAGCTCTGTGACTGAGCTTGGCTGCGGTGACTGGCACGCTTCGCGGCTGATCGACTGGTTTGTGGTGGAGCGCTACGAGGGTATCGACTGCGTGCCTGCGGCCATCGCACGCTGCAGGGAGGACGAGATTCCTGGGCGGGTTGAGTTCACCTGCGGCGATTTCGTCGCTGACCCTGCCATTATTACCCCCGCGAGCCTTTGCCTCATCCGCCGTGTCCTTGAATACTGGCCGAGCGAGATGATTGCCTCTTTTCTGAGGCAGGTCATCAGCCGCCGCCTGTTCAGCCAGATCCTGATCACCACCATGGCCGTCCAGAACGAGCAGACCCGCAAGATGGCGCTCGGTGATTTCAGGGAGCTCTCTCCGCTGATGATGCCTCTCCTCGAGTTCTCGCCGAAGATCGTGCTTCACTCCGGCAACCAAGTCACCATGCTCATCAAGTGCGAGCAATGACCACCTGTGCTGCATTTGACCCTGCGCTGCATTTGACTCTGTGCTGCATTTGATCCTGTGCTGCATTTGATCCTGCGCTGATACCACGAGATGATAGTGAAGAGAGTGACGAAGAGAAAAGATCACCAGATTCTTCAAACCAAGTTGTTCTCTTCTCATCATGTGACATGAGGTGACAAAAAAAGATGTGAGATACTTTGACACAGTCAGCGACGAGATAGGCGGGCAAAGCCTTCGATGCTGAGGGAGAGGATGACACCCGAGATGATCAGGGGCAGCCAGCGATAGCGCCAACGCGAGCTCCTGGACCACCAGTGCCCTGGTGTGAAAGCCGTGGATGACGACGCCCAGACCACGCCGGCATGAGTGCCCGCCTTAGGCACTTTCCCCAAAGAGGGCCCGCCGCTCAAAGTGTGCGAAACGACTCGCCGTCCCGGCGCACTCGCAGATACTGGATCACGATGGCCACGGGTCCCGAGCTCGCGGACCTGGTGATTCCACAGAGTGGATGAGATGAAGGCTTCGTCATCACCGCATGATTCATGGCCGGCATCGAGAGTCCAGATGGGCAGCGATGAGCGCACGTCCTCCGGGCGCGCGGTGATGAGCGAGGGGCAGTATTTCTTGAGCAGGGTCCACATCTCCACGCGGTGTGCGAGATCGCAGTCAATCAGCCTGTTCAACTGCTCCAGGCGTAACAAATCGACATGGTCCACCACGTGTCGGGACCTCGTTCGCGTCGGCCTACTGGGAACCCCCATTGTGGAGGGAACATCGCCCTCCACATCATCGTCCTCATCGCTTCCCGCATCTTCCACATCATCGCGATCAACGTGACCGAGCAGATCCATCTCAATCTCCGATTCGCTCTTCTCGCAGGACAGAGAAGACATGTGCGCTTTTCTGAATGACAGGGTTTAGAAGAGGACCAGAGAGGTGGAGGGGGAGGGGGTGGAGAAGGAATAACGATGACGGAACAGAGCAAAGTCGAGAAGCTCGGGAGTTATATTTCACGCAGCGCCAATAATCCTTTTATCCGGAACGCAATATCACACATTGGAGAGGATACGCAGATTCATTTGTATTCAGATGAAATATCGTAGAATGTCGGAAGGGCAGCCTCGCTGTAAGTCGGAGGCATCTGCTGCTGGCGCTCCCGTTGTTGTTGCTCTTGTTGCTGCTGCTCTTGCTGCTGCTGTTCCTGCTGCTGGCGGTACCTGTCATATGGAGAAATCATCTCAATATCAACGTTGGCCGGGTCAGGCTGGGTGGGAGGGTGGACCGGATACGAGAGACCAGGTGGCTCGATGGCCCCATTTCCCCCCTGCTGATAGATGATGACAGGGGGGCCACGGCGACAGGGGTGACAGCGGCAGAGCAGAGAGAGAAAGCCGCAATCGCAGGGGCAGCAACCAGCACCCCCGTTGCCAGCGGTGTCATCGGACCCGGAACAGCAGCAAGCGGGGGAAGGGCACCCTGTATACCCTGTGGACTCGCGCAAGTACGCCAGCCCCAACGACAAAATGCCTAGGCCCCAGAGGCCCGACAGGACAGAGACAACGATGATGAGAGCATCGCGTTGCCCAGGAAGCAGCAGGCGGGCAGAGATGGCGGGCGCGATCAAGACCAACGGAACCAGCACCATCCAAATGAACGTCGCCGAAATTATCTTTGCTGCGACGCTGTCCCAGACCATGTCGAGGAACCACGTCAGGAAGAGCATAGACAGGAACAAGAAAACGGCGGTCACGCCCCATTTCCAGGTGGTCTGCTGTAGGGAGAGCACGGCTGTGGTGACGCTCTTTGGGTCGTAATAACAGGTGACGTCAGCATTCAGCGGAATCTGTTGAAGGCGGGACTGCGCCGCGCCCTCGTTGGTGCCGTAGGACTCCGAGATGGTCACCGTCAACTTGGTAGGGGTGCCCTGAAGTCCGTCCTCGTCTATGACCCCGGTGAAGACGGCGGCGTAGACCTCATACGGCGCGAGGTAGCACCTCAGGTCGGTCACCGAGGCGCAGCAGTAGCACCCACAGCGCTTTTCACGACCGCCGCCACGCTCCCTCTCTCCAGCCGGATACGGCATGAGGGGATTGGCCCAGGATACCAAGTTCACACACCCATGATCTCGATCATCAGGTACACCAGCATCCCAGGTATCATTGTTGGCTTCTGCCAGCACCGTGCAAGAGTCAAGGACAGGGACCCCACGTTTGCGCTCGCCAACACTCGCATGCGGACAACTGCTACAACACTATATTGCACATTGATTTAAGGGCGCCACTGGAAACAAGGAGGGAAGAATAAGAAGAAGAATGGAACCTGGAGGCAGCACGAGGATCCGTCGTCGCACTCTGAGCTCGCGGGAGGGCAGGGCCCGGTGCCGGCGGCACAGAAGGCGGGGGAGAGGTTGGTGATGTCGGTGTTCAGAGACGAGCACGATGGTGCGCCAGATTGGGCCTCCTGGCAGCCACCACAGGTCTTGCTTGTCGCGTACGAGGCCACGACGGCCGATGACGAGAAGTTGCAGGTGGTGGCGATGTACGTCCTGGTGACGGTGACTTCGGGCCCATTCAGCCCGGCAAGAAGCCCAATGCTCGTGATGACGCAGACGCAGAGGAGCGCGATCACCCAGAACACCTTGCACGAGTCGTGTCGGCTCAGATCACACGAGCAGCAGGCCATTGCTTTCTTCAAACGAGGAGGGATGAATTCACGAACAAATGGCAGGATTAAACCCAACGATCACCGGCTTTTGACACAAGAAAGAAGTGTGATATCAATCGATCCTCCTCGATCACTTCAGGCAAAAAAAGTATCTTTGATCCTCCTTTTTCGTCAAGATGATGTCTACAAGATTTTTTTCAGAGTATGGCGGTCGCGGGGGCAGGGAGAGCATGCCAGGCGTGCACCGGGAGGTGCTGCAAGCAAACCTGTTAAGGGGCAGCGCTGGCGGACGCAGCAGGGGCTTCAGGCGCTGGCTGTGGGCTGCCGCCTCTAACAACGTGTACCCCCTGAACACGCGCCGTAAACACTGGCGCTCGCTACCACCGGCGGAGCAGGATTACTGGCTTCAGGGGGCCCTCCGGGTCAGTGTCAGCGCGTCCAACACCTTCACCACCGAGTGGCTGCTGAAGGAGTGCATCAAACTGTCCCATGACATCAGGGTGTCTTCGCTGCGGCCTGACTGGCTGAAGACGATGCACCTGCTGGCCTTCGACACCGCCCTGTACAGCCAGACACTCTACATGCCAGAGATTGCCTTGCAGGCCTTAGCCCCGAAATATCTGAGAGAGCGGGCCGACGCCTTCCTGGCCTGGCGGGAAAGCTTCTGGCAGTGGACCACCACTGCCAGCGTGACGCGAGAGCTCTTCAGGGAGGTGGTGCTGTCGCTGCGGATGCCCGAGGACCAGCAGTTGATGAACAGGGCCCTGGCCTTGGCGCTGGAGCTCCTGGACGTTGAGGGCTTCCGCTGGGTCCAGGACCTGGGCGGCCAAGACCTGGTGGCCGTCCTTGCCCGTGTCCCGAACTGGAGCGGGGTTGAGGGGTGGGGGCGCGCCCCGCTCGTCAATGAGTTCCTTGAGATCCTCCAGGTCGGGCTGCCTCTTCACCCCTCAACCCCCTGCTGGAAGTTCGTGCGCGACCACCAGCACGTCATCAAGGATCCTGAGGCCAGGAGGTTGTTGCGAAATTTTGATGGCTCGGCGGGGCCGCCAGTGTCCATCCTCGGCGAGAAAGGCAGCCACCCTGCCCGCTTCTGGTACTCCGAGCTCGTTGAAATGGCCGGCGAGTGGTGGGGTCTCACTGCCTTGATCACCGACGGCCACCTCACCATCAAAAAAGGGTGTGAGCCGTCACTGACGGGCCGCTACCTGCTAATCACATCGCGGCTGCACTGTGACCTGCAGGTCGTGGTGGCGCTCCGCGCTGCCCTGCTCGCGAGAAACGTCCTCAAGAGCGTCCAAATGGTGCGCGGCCTGCGCGCCGTCGCCGCCGAGTTTGTCTTGGTCTGATATCAACTCACTGGGCGAGCGTTTTTTATTCAAAGATGTGAGGGAGTATACGGGAGTGTGTGAGATGTTTCAAGCGCCGGCCAACTCCCGCCACATGTCCACGTGCCCACTGTCCACGGAATGGAGCGTGATGGGGAGCGAGTGGCCGGTCGCGATTCCCGGAGGCCCGTGATGCTCGATCCAGTATTCATATCGTCCACCTGGTCTGCACCCACTCGGTTTCAACAGCAGGAACGGTCTGTGTGCCTCCCTTCGGCCACTCGAGATGACACGACGGGCGCAATCCACGGGTAGCTCCAGACCAAGTGAAGCGGCGCGAATATTGTCAAAGAGAAAATCGAGCTCGCCTTCATGCGGTTCTGTGAGCGGCAGAGACCTCGTTTCCACCAGTTGCACCGAGTCCGCGGCGCAGTGGATCCGTATCTCGGAGCAGCGCGTTCTGATGGCAGACACCGAATCCTCTGGAATCCGGCCAGGCGTCGCCCACGTTGTGTGCAATCTCTCAGTGCCAAGTTGAAGGCTGACGCTCTCGACAATCCGCTGCCCGAGGGTGGCCTGCCAGGTCACTGCGCGGTAATCTTCAGTGGACATCACAAAACAGCCTCCTTTATCTCGCTCTCTCTCACCTTACCTCGCTTTATCTCCCTCTATCTCGCCTTGTGAGGAGCAGCGAGATAAGAAGGGTTGAATGACAATCTTCATTTTGATTTCGTGGTGCGCTCTGCCATTGATCAGGGATATCGCGGATATCACCCCCTTCCTTTTTTGATCTTGATATCAGGCAGAGAATCTGCGACAATCTGGAGGATGATGTTTGACTGCTGTTTTTGACGCTGCTCCTTCCTCTCTCCCACGCTTCCCCTCTTTTGGCCAGGTCTGGTGTTTCGTTTGAATTAAGGACATGTCTGACTTGCACTGGGCCTTTGGCATCCCTTTGTCGGAGACGGAGCAGTTCTTGCCGCTGTCGGACTTTACTTCAGACAGCGGCGTCTTAACCGGGCCACTCTCCCCTGGGGTCAGTTTCGAGGTCTACCGGCCGCAGCACATGATCAGCGCCTCCCTCGATGCGCTTTTCGACATTTTCGCTGAGGATAAGCAGACGCCAGGTGGCGTCGACCAGGTGGCGTCTTCGGCCTCATCTTCCTCGTTGTCCTCGTCTTCATCGGAGGATGCCCATGGGGGCGATGCTGATGACGATGACTTTCGCCCCCGCCGGCCTTTCGTTTCCGCTCCTGGCAGTAAGCGGCCCCCTGCCAGGCAGAAAAGACTCTGCGTATCAAGACCTCTCCGCCCCACTTTGTCGTTATCGTCAGCATCAACCTCCACTGCTTCTCGAGCCGCTTCTCCCCTGGGGGGTGATATTCTTGAGGCGGGAGCGAGAACCGCTGGCGCGCGTCGTGGACGTCCCCCGAAGCACGCCAACTCTCCGACAGAACTTCCCGCTGCTCAACCCGTCCCTTCGATTGCTGTTGGTGGCATTGCTGCGAAGACTGCCAGGAAGCGCAGTCGGAAGGTCGCGGCCGAGGCGGACAATGTCACTGAGGGAGTGTCCAATGCTGATGTTCAAGACGAGAAAGAGAGCGATGACGACACAGATGATGATCAAGGCTGTGATCAGTGGAGTTCGGAGGCCGGGGGTCTCCCTTCCCTCGAGGAGATGATGGTGAGGCTGATCCCCAGGAAGAGGGGTGCCAAGACCCGGGGACCCAACATGAGGCATGAATCGGCGGAGGCTGCCGGGCTTGGTGCTCGAGAGCATAACCGGATCAACGCCGCCAAGACCAGGGAGAAGCGCAAGCTTGTCCACCTTGTGGTCAGGCAGGAGCTCGCCACCCTGATGCAGGACCTCGTCGAAGATCAGTCCTCCATGATCGGCGCTGGCGGCAGCGATGACGATGATGATGGTGGCTCTGGCAGGAGCCAGGACGACTGGGAACAGGTCATCTTTTCTCCGCGCGTCCCGCTCTCACCGCTGCTGTCGAGGCTCAAGGCGATGCACATCCTCATGTCAAAGATCTTCCGCGGCAGTCGCACCAAGTGGTGACCACCTCGTCACTGCCACTATCTTATTTCTGTTACCTCTGTCCCCCATCACTGCGTTTAAATGTATTTTGTTGTATTCTGTTGCCTTTCTTCATGGATCGTGCCTTCTTCTCTTTGCGCTTTCCTGGCTTCTAAACAATAATAAGAGGCTAAATCTCCATAACATCATCGGACAAGGTGTTCGAGGCCGCGGGTGGCGCTGAATTGGAAGGTGAGGATGAGATGCGAACCAGCGGCCAGTGGCTTGCCCGGGAGGTAGTGCAGCCCTTTGCCCCCGTCCTTGCTATCTTTGCCGTCCTTCCCATCCCTGGCAACCTCAAAGACCGCCAGCCTGTTGCAACGGCAGGCTGCGGTCTGCTCAAGCCTGAAGCCACCCTCCGCGGCGGCATCCGGCTCAAGCAGTATGACGCCGGCGCGCTCTCCCTCTTCAACGATACCTTGAGGACAGAGATGCAGCACCGCGACAAAGGTGGTGGCGTCAGCCAGCCCAGGGATCTCCTTGTGGACCACCGACATCGGTGCGGGCAACATGTCGTCAACGACGCGGAAAAAGCCGGTCTTCTCGTCCTCCCACCCCGCGATCCTCACCCTGAGGAGGCGCTCAAAGAGGGACCGCCACATCTTATTCCCGAAGCCCTTTTCGGTCCCGGCGGCGACCTGGGCCAGACCAAAGGTGCGCAAGGCCGCGGCATCCTGCACCACGTTGTCGACGACAAGCATCGTCACTCGCAAGTTCTCCAGCAGCGCAGGAAAAGGCTGCACCTTTTGAACCTCCTCAGTCGGTTGAGGCGGGCTGCAGGCTTCAGTAGCCGCGGGTCCCTCAGAAGTGGACGTTGCGGAAATCGTGGACGCTGTGGCAGGCAGAGATTTCATCTCCCCGTGGGGTAGGGTCACCTCAAAGTTCTTGCTGTCCAATTGCCAGCGATGCTGGGCGTGGTGCCTGCCAATGTAGTCGAAGGTCACCAGCGCGTCATGGCTCCTCGAAGGCGCCCAGTATTCAGCGATGCCGATCTCGGACATCACGGCGCGCTCGGCGCCCTGGTCAATGAAGAGGGCGGCGTTGTTGAAGCCCACCTCATGGATGTGGCGCAGGGCCGAGACCCCAAGGTCGGCAGCGACGTGGAAGAGCTTGAGGCCGCGGTAGGCGGCGCAGAGGCCGGCGTAGGCCTCGTAACGAAGAGAGTCGATCAGCAGGGCCTTCTGGAAGTGGGTGGCGGCCAGCACAAAGTGAGAATTCGCCCTCGCGACATCGGTCGCCTCCTCCTTGTACGCGTCGTTGAGAGAGAACCTGCCAAGGTGGACAAAGGCATGATACCTCTCCTGGTTGTATCCGTTGAGTTGGACACACTTCAGATAGTACTTCCGGGCACCCGCGACGTCACCTCCCTCACGCAAACTTTGACCGGTGTAAAAGACCTACAATAGGAATATCGAGACTGTTAGTAGGCCGAGAGACATCAAGGTTGTCGTCCCACCATTCTCGAGTCATCAGGATCCTCCTGCGCTAACCAATCGATCATTGTCTGGGCATCTTGCAACGCCTTTCCGGCTTCGCGACGATGACAACCCCCGTCCAGGGATCGATTCACAATGCCGGGGAAAGTTGTGGTCCTCGAGCCCGGGACGTCGCAATAGAGACCCTCCTGAAAAACGTAGTACCTTGAGCGAGCAGAGACAATCGTTGTTTAGAATCTTCAACGTCTGAAAAATTGCAGGGTGTTACCAATAGTACGGTACGGCCAGCCGGATGGCCCCCCACCGAACATACTAAAAACACAAAAATTTCAAAATTCACCCGTCCCACCATGAAACCTTCAAAGTAAATCAGACCTCGCAAGCTCCGAGCCTATTTGGGTGTTGAAGGTAGGCAAGGTCAGGCACTCAGAAATGTGACGTAAGAAAGTTATTACCTTGTACGCCACATCACGAGGTCGGAGACTTGGAGCCATGGTTCGAGAGCCTTTCTGGTTTCGAATGTACAACTGGTCTCAACGCTGTCTTCGACACGCACGTCGACCAGGGTTTCATCAGCGTCTGTGTTCAGGACGAAATCACAACCTGAGCGAGCTCTGGCCAATTGAAGACCCCTAACAAAGAGACATGAACACAGCAACCTTCAAGCTCCGTCGAATCAAACCCGAACCTTTGCCTGCTTGGCCCAAAGTACTCCCACGTGCCTTGATGGACCTCTCCCGGAACTCCCTTCGAACGCATCCACGAGCGAATAAACTCCTGCGTTCCGTCAGTTGAACCAGTGTCCAGGATGATATACGCATCAATCAGAGGCAGCACCGTAGGCAGTAACCTTTCCAAAGTCTTGCGTTCATTCTTGACAATCATGTTCAAGCAGATGGTGTGATTGACCCCCGCCCGAGGTGTCCGCTTTTTCACCTGTGACAACGCATTCGGTGGAGCCGCCCTGCCTTTTTTTGTGCTCTTCGGATTCAGGGAAGCCTCAAGATAATCGTCGACCGCAGCCAGCGCAGCAGCCGAATTTAGTGGATTTGCCATCTTTTTGGTGCGAAGGAGGTAGAAAGGGTGAAATTCCTTTACTAGGACAAGGTGAGTCTTTTAAAAAAAGCGCGTCGCTAATTCAAAAATAGAGGAAGTTGCCGAAGTCCACCTTGCGATCGCGAGAGAAATGAGAGCTCTGATTTGGCTTCTTCTCACTCTTGTCGTAGGCACCCGAACGCCCGTGGTTGACCCGGTTGCCTGGTCACCTTGTGCAAGGGACTCGATATCTGTGCCTCTTGGTGGCCTGAGAGGCAGGAACAAACACGCCAAAGCCGATGGGCTTTACGCCGACCAGATTCTGGCGAAGACCTGGGACATCAACGAAGGATATGCCCAAACGTTGATTGGCAAGAAGTGGGTAAGCTTACATCATTACGTCTGGGGCCTCTCCGGTCGGAAGACGAAGAAAGGCTACGTGGTGGGCCACGAAAGCGGAGATAGACTGTTCTGCACGATCGCCAATCTGAAGCTCGTCACGCACTCGGAGAACAATCGCAACAAGGTGAAGAACCCGAAGGCGACCTCACGTTTCGTCGGTGTGTACTGGCGCAGGGGTCGCTGGCAGGCGAACATCACCTACAAGCAGAGAAGAATGTTCCTGGGGGCATTCGTGAACGAAATACACGCGGGCTGGGCCTACAGATTAGCTCTCGCCATCATCGAGCCTGAATGTTCGCAGCGCAACTTCCTCAACTTGCCGGCCATCTCGAGAGCGATAAAGGAGCCACTCCTAAGGAAAATACAAAAGAAGGTAACCAACTGGAAGAGCAAAACGGAGGTTACAGCACGCGGGAAGAAGTCGCAATATCAGAACGTCTATACAGCCCTCAAGAACAAATGGAGGCCGCTGATGTTTATCGCAGACAAGATAATCCCACTCGGTTCCTTCATCGAGGAGATTCACGCTGGTTACATCGCCCAGGCCGGACTTTTCTACCTTGACGGAAAGAATCCACGTGATATCTCAGGATTCGAGGCTGTGCCTCAAAAGATGAAAGAGGAGTTCATCGCACAAGCGCATGATCGCCTGCTGTCACGCGGCATCGCCTTCGGGGCCAACAAGGTAACCTGCAGGGAATTCATCGAGATCGGAGGTGGAAAAGTGAAGGTTCCCCTCAACGGCATCTTCGGACAGGGATACTTCCTGACTATCTTCAAGGAGGACATCCCTCTCCTGATGGACTTCTCCGTGCACGTCAACGCGAACGGATACCCCTGCGCGGGAGTCAACGGGATCAATACCTTAGTCCATCGCCACATTTACGCATCAAAATTTGGCCCCATCCCTGCCGACCGCACGGTTGATCATACCTTCCAGGACATTCTGGACGTCACCGAGCTTAGCCTGAAGACAGCCAGCGAGCAGGCGCGAAACAAGGGTCCGAGAAATCCCCCCGTTGTCAAAGAACAGCCAGTGGTGGGGGTGGTGGAGACCTTCGGGCGCTGGGCAAGCATGATCTGCTTCAAGAGGATCCACTACCATCTCGGAGACTACGAGCACAAGCCAGAGGCCGCTTTCGCGTACAATGTCGGTTTGGACATTCTCGGCGATAAGGCCGCCGCGCGCAATGTCTTCGAGAAACCTTTGGGCGAAGACGACCTCAGCATCATTCGCGCGAATGTCAGCCGTCTCATCGGCAGCAAGAAAGCGGAAGTTGGCTGACGAACCTCAGATACTTTTCCTATCGTGTTCAATTATATCGTGATTAGAGTATGCCTCGTCGATTACAATTTTGCCTCCATCTTCTTTTCCTAGAATCTTTGTGGTATTCTTCACTTTCCACTTCTCCCCAATGGCCGGCCGTTTGTGTTTTGGAATCTTACCGTTAGAGCCGCTTCCCATGGTCGAGTCACCTCTGCTCAGTCAGACAGACGTTGGCGCGGATATTTGCCTTGATAAGCCGCTTGTCCCTGCGATCGCTGATGCTAATTTGCCCGATGAGGCGGAGATAATGGCCCGGAAGCGCCTGGGCAGGGCTGAGAAGCGAGAGAAGAAGGCTGCGGCGAACGCGGCGCTTGCCGCCGCCGATGCGGAGAACCCGACCTACCACTGGGCCGCGGAGGAGGTCAAGAGCGCCGACGGCGCCTGGGTCTGGCACCGTCGCCTGCTGATGTGCCGGACCCCGGAGTTGACGAAGCTCGTCATCAAGTTCCTGCACGAGAACAACTCGAGGTGGTCTGATGCGTCCTTCTTTCCGGAGTGCGTGCTTCACCAGACGCTCGGCGACTCAACCCGGTACGACCTCACGAAGCTTGACCGCATCCTGGCAAAGATCATCAGCGAGGTGCTAGCCCGCAGAAAGGAGTGCGAGGATGCGGCGCGAGACCTGCTGCGTGAGTCTGCCGGCTTTTTCTGCGCCGACATGGTGGTCTACCTTATCGATCAGAACCAGACCCTTCATTGCGGGTGGGGTGGCTGCAATGTCAGGGAGGCTAGCTTGGGGCTGCTGTCCAGGTGCCAGTATGGCTCCGACCCGAACCTGGGCAACATTTTGCAAGTCACAGCCAGGTCGACCCGGCTCTGCGACCGGGGCGTCCTCAAGAGGGACCGGGAACTGATGGTCGCCAACCTATGGTCTGCCCTGGAGCGGGACAGTTCCGCCCTCTTCTTCCCCTCCGCTGATCTCAGAAGTGAGGTTCTGGCGCGGGGGGCAAGGCTGTGCGAGTTCGTCGGCAACATCTCGTACCTCCAGTGTGCCGGCAACATGACCGTCGGCGTGGGCAGGGAGCAGAGGACCGTCAAGTGCGACAAGACCCGCGTGGTGGTTGACGTGACTGGGTTCTGCCTCTGGAATCCGGGCGACACCAGGTTCGCCTCCACCAACACCGCCGACTCGGCCATCAGGATGTACAGCGGACTTGGTGACGCTGAGCGGCTCCTGCTCCCCGCCGCGGTGCCCGCCTTCTCCATGTTCGCCAAGGAGTGGGGTGTCATCTACGTCGCCGACCTGTCACCCATTTTCTTCAGGACACAGGCCCTGGACCACCTCATCCTGCAGTCTGAAGACAAGCACATCCTGCAGAGCCTGGTGGCCGGGACTTTTGGGCACCACGCTGGGATTCGTGACCTGGTGGATGAGAAGGGAATCGGTCAGGTGTTCCTGCTCCATGGGCCGCCGGGCACCGGCAAGACGGCCTCCGCCGAGGCCATCGCCGAGTACTACCGGAAACCTCTCTATTATGTCACTGCCGGCGAGCTCGGGGTCACCCCGACTGAGCTTGAGAAGACCCTCGCCAGGATCCTCCAGACCGCGGTGCGCTGGGATGCGGTGATCCTGATCGACGAGGCGGACATCTTCCTCCTGGATCGCGCGGAGAGTAGGGACCTGAACCGCAACTCGATGGTCTGCATCTTCCTCAAGTTGCTGGAGTACTTTGACGGGGTGCTCTTCCTGACCAGCAACCACATCGAGCAGTTGGACCAGGCCATCGCCTCCCGCCTGTCGTGCTCGATCAAGTTCCCTCCCGTCGACCTCCTCGCCGTCTGGAAGAGCCTGCTCGCCCACTTTCAGGTCACCTCCCTCGGTGACGACGACATCAGGCGTATCATCGACGCCGAGCCCCACGCTAACGGGAGAAACGTGAAGCGCATCATCCAAAACGCCATCTTACTCGCGGCCTACGAGAAAGCGCAGCGTGCTCAAGCCCTGACTGTCGCTGCTGATTCCGCTCCGATCCCTTCCCTCGCGCACTTTGAGCTCGCGATGAGATACATCGCCTTCTCCCACTTCTGAAATCTTGTGAAATGATCTTCTTGATTGCAATTGATGAACGATGACAATATCAGACAGTTCTCTTTTTTTATTGGACCACCATTCCCCAAGTTTTTGGTGAACATGGCGTGGTTACATGCGATTCAACAGGTCGTTTGCCTCATTGTAGATGGGGTGTGATGAGGAGATCAGACGATTTTCTGCCAAGATCCTGGCAACCCCAGCGCACAATTCTGCCTTCTTGCCGCCAGGTTTCAGGCGGTACCCGAAGAGCCGGGCGATGGCCCGCAACTCTTGCTTCACGTAGTCCTCGGCGAGGGTGCCCTCCGTTGCCGCCCCGCAGAGTCTCTGGAACTCCGCAGACCACTCCTCTGGATCCCTAGTGTGATATCTCCTCTCCCTGACTTCTGTTGCCTTGTCAGCGTCAAGTCGTGCCTGCGACGGCACCTCGCCGAAGCCACGCTTAGGAATGTAGCGAATGCCCTGATCGAAAGCCTGACGTTGAGTCATCTTGGACGATTGACGACAGTTTGATCTCCGCGAGACCTAAATTCCCCTTGCTGAAAGGCATCTTCATTCAGTGACCAAGTCTGGCGGTGACTTGGGGCCCATCATGGGGTGTTTTGAACCTTCTTTGGAGTACATCGCCTTCTCGGAAGTTAAAAGATGAATCCGTCGCCGTTGGGGGGTCAGTCGGTCAGCAGCGTCAGGAAGCCGCCAGCCAGCAAGGGATTGGTGATGTAGTCAGAGTGCAAGAAGAAACATCCTTTCTCTCCCCAACTCGCGCCCCAGGAGTTCAACATGATGAACTGCTGCGTCGCCGGGAGGTACCCGAGGATCGTGACTGCATGACCGCCGACGAAGGAATCCCTCTTGATGTTTGGGGTGGGGACCTCGCCGTTGCGTGCTACCTGATCGGACTCAAAAGACGCGTACACCTGGATGCCCACAGCCACAGGCAGCCCGCTCTGCAGCGTGCGGTAGATTGCGTCAATCTTCTCCTTTGATGTTGCCGCATCATCAACAACTGTCACCGCCTTTTGAATGCGATGAGGGACGCCAGCCTCGACCACAGCAGCAGGAACAGGCTTGTTCATCGACGAGGCGAGGTATGGCCAGGATTTTTCTTCAGGTACGGATTTGAGCATGAACGCCAGGCCGTCGGATGAGATAGCCCCAGAGTCCGTCATGTCAGAAACCGGCCCGCCCGGCTCCAACTCTGCGAGTCTCTCCTCGAAATAGATAGCGGCCCGAGAGCCACGGTATGCCTTGTCTTTCGTGACGATAAAGCGCAGCGCCTCAAGTTGATTGGCAGTGCACGAGCCTGCAGAAGAAGACGAAATTCAGTCTTCGGAGAAATGTGGGGCGGATGAGACGATGAAAGACAAACCTTCTTGGCCTTGGTCGAAGGGAAGTGGCGCCACCAGTTTGGATCTGAGGTCCACGGGTGGCAATCCCACCTCCGGGGTGGCGGGAATAACGGGCTTCTCCTCTGGCACAACCGGTTTAGCAGGTCCCAAGTTGGTCGGGTGCACCACCGGACCAGCGGCGCTCCTCTCCCCTTCCTCCAGGGCGTTGGTCAGGGGGCTCCCCAGGCCAAAAATGCTGGTGAAGGCGTGCTCCGCAATGTCTTCCACAAGGCCCTCAGCCACCTCCTTGACACAGGCCTCCGCCGCCTTCTGGACAGCGGGGTTCTCGCAGAAGTGCTCGATGCCGTCCCGCAGGTGCCCCCAGGCATCCTGCAGCAGCGACGCATGGTCCAACTTCTCAAGGCGGGCTGTTGACTGCTTCCGCCTCTCAAGGTGCGAATAAGGCAGATACTTGCGCCTTGCAACTCCAACAGGCGCTGATTCCTGCGATACGGACACCGACTCTGCCGCTGACTCGGACAGTGTCTCGGACAGTGACTCTGGTGCGGGTGGGCTTCCCGGAATCTCGATCTCCGCCTGCACCGCAGCGGCGAATTCTTCATCAGAGTGTGACGTCATCGTATTCGAAATAAGCGGTTGGGAGAATAGTCGATGTGGATGTTGGAAACAGAGAGTGGTTTTGATGATCGTTCCTCACAAATTCACATGATCATGGCGTAAAACAGCAAAGCAGATCAGGGAGGTGGTTCGAGCCAAGAGGTGGGAGGTGGGCGGCAGGGCAACGACCCCGTCATTGACCAACAGAGTTTGCTGTGTTGCAGGCCACGCGCTGAGATGTCGGGTGACGCGATTAGGAGATGGCACAGTAGGCAGAAACCGCAGCGCACAGGGATGACGAGGCATGCTCACTCTCACCCATCTCAACCGTGAGTAGTGGTTGAGGACCCGTGGCTATCTCGCTCACTTGGTTAGGAGACGGCGCACTCTCCGATTCGAGCGCGGGTTTTTCAAGACCACCGCGCGCACCTGCGCCAAGAGGGCACTGATGCTGCGAGTCTCGGCCGACGTACGCTGGAGGCGGGTGAGTCCAGACACCCGGAACGCCGCGCGCCCCGCTGTTCAAGTTGTCTGCCCCATCGCTGAGGCGCCCGACAGGACGGGGCATGATGACCTTTTCCCCCAGGGGAGGAAGGCTCCTGCGCACGGCGACCCGGACCTCTGTGGCCCCGAACGTCACCACCAGGCAGCCCCAGCCAACACTCAGGGTCTGCATCATCGCCTTGCACTCATCGAAGGTCTCAAAGGCGGTCGTGAGGAACTCGTCGTGGAGCTTCTTCAGTTGGTTCACACCAGGCTCGTGGAAGAGGAAAAGTTGGTCGAGGTTCGCCAGCAGGATGGGGGGAAGGCTGTTGAAGTACTGCATGTGCAGCACCAGGAGCACGTTCATGCTCCTCGCGTTCGTGAAGAGGCGCATGAGTGTGGGGTCCCTCTTCCACCCGTCCATGTCAAAGTCCTCCAGGACGATCATCATCGGCTCTCTGCGCTGGGCGGGGTCGGACCTCTCCGCGGAAATCTCGTCAAGGCGCGCCCTCCAGTCAGTGTCGTCCAGCGTCTCAATAGCCGGCCCACTACCGCACGCCGCGTTACGGTAGCCTGTAATGGAATCCAGGGCGCAGAGCTTCACTACCAGGTGCCTGTAGCGCCCTAGGTGGCGCCTCAGCAGTTCCTGGGTCAGGAAGGTCTTGCCCGCCCTCCGTCTGCCCACCATCAGGACGCGCCCGGTTTCAGGCAACTGGCTCATCTCATACGGCGGAAAGAAGCGCTGCGCCCCCAAGGCGAGCACCTCGCTGTCAGTTCCAACCGGCGTCATCTTGCTTCCCAGCAATAAAATCGAACAGACAAAGGTCAAAAAAAAGGATAATATGGGTTTACTGGAAGTGGCGCCACTTTTACTTTTACACAAAGGACGGTCACAGCCCCAAATACTTGACAAAAACTGGCTCCGAGTCCTGGCTCAGGACTGCCTGTTTGCCACTCCGAGCCATGACGTTGCTCAGCACCATCACCAGGTCAAGGGGCAGCCTTCGCGCCACGAGAAGAACACGCGCAAGGTTGGGGCGCCATGAAGGCTGCAAGGGCTGTAAAGGCTGCAAAGGCTGCAAAGGCATAGAAGGTATCGAAGGCATCAGAGGCATCAAAGGCAGTGTCAAGAAGTCATCCGAGGCCAGAATCAGTAGGGCGAAGTACTCCGCTGCGTCCTGACGCGCAAACCCTAGCCTGCGCCGGATTAGGGCGTTAGTGCCGCAAGGGTCACCCTCGTAAAGGCGCAGCAGGTCAGCGACATCATCATAGTGCTTGAGCCCCGCCAAGTGGGCGATGCGGCCCCTGAACTCACCGGACATCGGCCAGAGCGGGTGGTGTCTCTCCCGCGAGCCCAGCAAGAGTTCCACCATCCGGGGAGAGTGATGGGTGACCGCCGAGGCGATCACCGGTGTGGAGCCAGAAGATGCCACGCAGTTCACAGAGACCCGGTTATCATTCACCAGGAGCCGCACGACGTCGTGGTGGAACCTCTCGCAGGCGATGTGAAGCGCGGTTTTCTTCTCAGCATCGCAGCAGCCGTTGACATCAATGCGCTCATCCCCCAACAAGCACTGCACAACGGCGAGGTACCCTTCTGATGCAGCGTGATAGAGAGCAGTCTGCCCGTCAAAGGACTCGTTCACCTGGAAGCGTCCGTCCCTGAGAAGCATCTCCACCACCTCGACCCGATTATTCCTGGTCGCCAGATGGAGGTAGGGCACGCACTTGGAATTTTGCGGCGCGGTCGGCGTCCGGCGATCAGCCAGCAGCAGGGCGATGATTTCTGAGTGACCACCCTCGCAAGCGTATGACAGCGCGGTGTCATTATCGCTGGTCTCCAAAACCGCGGGATGAACGCGTCCATCTTCCAACAATAACCTTGTGACATCAGCCCGGACATGAAAAGCCGCGGCATGGAGGAGCGTGGTCGACCATGACGAGAAGGGCCCAATGACCAGAGTCACTGAGTGCGCGAGGAGTAATTTCACCACCTCATGGTGTCCGCGCTCGCACGCGACGTAGAGGCCAGTCCTCTTCGAATTCTTGAGGGTGGCATTGACGTCCACAAAGCGGGGGTTGGCCATGAGAGCTCGCACGATCTCCACATGACCTCCCTCACAGGCGGCGAAGAAGGGCGACGATCCAAGATCGTGCTCCGGCGCCGTGAGATCAACGTCCATACGCCCGCAGATCATCATCCACCTCACAATCTCGAAATTGCCGCGCCTGCAAGCGACCCAGAAGGGTGAGCGGCCATCACAATTGCGGAGAGAGGGATCGCAGCGTCTGTCAGCGAGCAGTAACTTCACGACCTGCAATTGGCCAAACTGGGCGGCCACAAAGAGCGGAGTTTCAGCGGAGAAAGGGGCGATATTGACCTTGATCTTCTGGTGCGCAAGGAGCAAGACAACAATATCCGCGTGGCCATGAAGCGCAGCAATGTGGAGCGCGGCGAATCCATTTCGCAGCGAGGTGCAGTTGACGTCAACACGTGAGTCACCCAGCAGTAGCCTCACAATAGAGGTGAAGCCATGATGGCAGGCCAGCCAGAGCGCATTGAAGCCAGAACGCCTGCAGTTCACATAGGTGATGGAGGGCAACAAGTTGGTCACCAATTCGAGATCGTCGGCATCCACCGCCGCCACCCATGCGTCCATCTCCACCTGGGACATCTGCGCGTAGGGAACTCGCCACCTCATAGTCCACAGCCTTGAAATCATGACCAGGGATGGGCGGGCGATCAAACGCTATATTCGATGCGGAGGTCATGCACACTGGCGACACGAGCAATTAAAAATCAAACCAGAACTCGTCACTATCGTGCCTTGACAGAGCGATGGCAGAAGATGAATCAGACATATCCATTGAGTCTATGGAATCCTGATGGCGAAGATCCTGCGCCCGATCATCGATAGTCCGTAATACGTCCGCCAGGGCCAAGAACGCGCCCTCCGAGTCAGCGGTGCGGATGATATCCCTCCCAGATCCGAACGCGCGGAGGCATAGCACCATCTGAAGCTCCAGCGGTAGATTCCGGCTCAGCCTAAAGAACGTCAGCGCCAGGATCTCTTGGATGTACTCCGCATCACAGGGATCACGCCCGTCAAGCAGGATCGCCTCATCGTCAGCGGCTGTCAGGTTGATGAGACCTTCGTCCAGGAACACGATGAGGGCGAACAAATCCGCCGCCAGGGCCGCCGGCCGCTCAAGCTTGACCCTGCAGAGGTGGCGGGTGATCTGTGGCTTCTCGAGGTGCAGCCTGATCAATGTGTCGGCCTCGGCCAGCATCTGCGGCGGGTTCCTCATCCTCGCGAACGCCTCGGAAGGAATTCTCGCGCTGACGTCCTCATACTCGAGGTCAAAGTCGGAGGCCAGCAGGACCTCGGTCGAACGCGGGTAGCCCAGGTAGTGCGTCATCCACAGCAGCGTCACGCAGTGCCTGCCGTCGCGGGTCACCTTGGAGGGGATCCTGATGCGCGGGTCGGCCAGCAGGATCTCCAGGCACTCTGGGTCGTCAAGCACCGCCGCGTGGTGCAGAGGCGTGAGGTGCATCACGTTAGGCACGTTGAGCCCGATCTCGTCCTCCCCGAAGGCAAGGAAGAGCCTCAGCAACTCAGGATGCTGCAGGGCCAGGGCGTAAATGAGCGGGGTCGTAAGCAGCGGCGGGGCCAAGTCCTGCGCCAGCCCGAGTGACGCCGCAGGGTACTTCTGGAGCAGCGCCTTCACGCAGCCGTAGATCTTCGTCCAGGGCCTCAGCAGCAGGGCGTTGCGCAGCCTGCGCGCCGGTGAAACCAGGTCCTCCGCGGCATCATCATCAAGGTCCGCGTCGTCAAAGTCGATGTCAGGCACCTGCACAATGTGCAGCACGCCATCCACCTCAAGGCCACCCGGCGCCCCCGCAGCCTCATCCCCATCCCAAACGTCCTCATCTTCACTCTCATCATCATCGCCGTCTTGATAGTAGTTTTCTTCATCATGATGTTCATCGCCATCTTCGTCGAAGTTTGCTTCGGCATGATGTTCATGAGAATTCTGATCGCCGTTTGCGTCACCGACATCACTCACCACATGGTGATGAGTGTCAGCCTCATCACCTTGACGATCTTGACATTCATCATGATCTTCGATATCGGGGTATCCGAGATGAAGATCATGAATATCTTGATGTTCATCACGATGAGCATCCTGATTCCCGTTGCTGCGGTGCACAACGCTCTCCTCACTACGTTGATCAGCGGTGGTGTGATCCACATCGCTCATATCTTGATCCTCATGCTGATGGTTCATTTTCCGCGATCAACCGGTGATGTTTGATATCCTTGGGTGAGAAAGTGAAATCGTTGATGACATGGGGATGTCGGTGGACGAGCTCCACTGTGCTCAGGTTATCTTGTGAGCCGTGATCATCAAAGTCGGGTGCAACTCGATCTGCCATTGCCGAGTCCATTCTTCGCTGACCGCGGATGGAGGTTCTGTTCAATCCCAATATCGTCGTGCGCTCCGATGAAGCATCAGCGCTTATTCTTCCGGCAGAAAGGTTTGGGAGGCAGACTCCCAAGGTGACGATCACTGATCCCAACCTACGGGAGGCCCTCCAGTCCCAGATACTCCCCATTGCACGCCCAGGCCCACTCTTTTACGCTGGTGTCGTGATGTCCGATCTTGATCCTCCATCACCCTTCAAACCCGGATATTTGCACTGGCTGCTCCTTGACGGCAGGCTTGCGGCGTCCAGTGGGGCCATCGTCGGCAAGAGCATTGTGCCCTTTGTGCCCCCAAACCCCCCTCCCCAGGACAAGTTCCACAGGTATCGGGTCGCGCTCTTCACCTACCCAGACGCTGGACAGGCAGCGACAAGATTGGGGCCTAATGCCGCCCGAGGTGGGTTTGATGTGATAGCGTTGCTGCGTGGAATTGGAGGTCAAATCCTCAACACTGCCGAGTTCAGGGCTACCAACCAGAGTGGTCGCCAGTCATCATCTGCGGCTTCTGATCCCTCTGATCACCCTGATCCCCCTTATCCTCCGGTGACGACTATCTTCGGGAAGAGGAAGAGTTCAAAGTCCCCCGCCGCGTCGGCTGCGAAAGTGAAAAGTGACTCTGCATCTGCCGCGATGGCTACCCAGAGGAGGTCGCGCCACAGTGGCCACGAAGGCTACTTCCTCCCCGGAGCCGATATAAGTGATCTTCAGCAACGTTACGGTGGCTGCGTTTTACACCTAATGGGTTCCAATCCTCCGTGGTGCAATCGCGAGCGAGCATACTTCGAGCAACGCAATGGCCAGACCTGCTATAACCCTTTTGCAGTTTGTACTTCACAGGTGGGGCGGGACCGCAATGATTATGCCTACGCGCTGGACTGGGACAACGTGCCGACGGAGGAATTGGAGGGGTACGCCGAGAGCAGGGGGCTGTCCCTCCCCCTCGAGCAAGGCAACGATCGCAAGGTTATCTTGGCCGCCCTTGCCAAGGACTTCTGCGCGCCCGGACGCGAAAAGGCAGGCACATCCAACAATCTCTGCAAATACTATCAGGCTTCATCATGATATCTGCAACATGCCTGTGATGCACAATAAATTTGCCCGCACAAACTCCTCTCTGCTGCCATCTCCATCTTGTTTTAGGGCGTAGTCATGCTGTCGTATGGTGAGAGAATATTGTGTGGTCTGGCAGTGCTGGCCAATGCTGCCTGCGGTTTCGCGGCGATTATCGTCGTCGGCCTGTTCTCCAGCGGCGAGTTTTCCTGCGCCCCTGGCAGCGGAACACATCCGCCCCTCATTATTTTCCTGCTGGTGAGTGGGATCGGATACCTTGCTGTCACGCCGTTGCTTTTCGTCATTCTGGTGGGTGAATTGTGGTCGCTCGGGCGGCCTAATGGCTTTATCACGGTGCCACTCATCACCATCGCCCTCTTTCTGGTGGGCTGGAGCATCTGGGGGACAGTCGTGATAAGCGCCGCGGATAGCACAGCGCAATGCGCTCGGACGATCACCTCGCTGGCTGTTGCCTGCATGTCCCTGATCTGGGTCGAAGGTCTCACCTGGTGTGCCGTAATCATCGTCTCTCTATCATTCCCCTGCCACCCAACATCACCTCGCGTTGCGCCGGTGTGATCCAAAATCTTGTGCTTCATCTCCAGATAAAGCCAATAAATCATTCAATCTGCTGCAGTAATCATCGCGATATTTGATATATTTGCATTTTCCATCGTTGGCCAAGAGGATGATGGGCCCTGTATGATCGCTTCCGTCGATGTGAAGCTTGCCTCCTGAAATATATCTCCCCATAAAGATGATGTCCAGTGGGCAACTGGTGCTTTGTGCGCTCTCCTCACTAGCCAATCTTGCCTGTGGGCTGGCTGCGATTGTCACCGTGTGCCTCTTTTCTCAGGGGGTATTCGCGTGTGCGGCGGATGGCCATCCTGTCATCATCACCTTCCTGATTGTCAGTGGAACTGGATACATGGTTCTGAGCGCGTTTCTGTTCTCGCTGCATGCGGGACAGATGTCCGGACTCGGGATGCCAAACACCTTCATGACCGCCATCATGCTCTCTGTGGTGACATCCCAGGGCGCGTTGGGTGTCTGGGGAGCCACGCTGATCGCCGCCTTTCAGTGTGATCAGATCATCATCTCCTTGACGATCGCCTGCGTCATCCTGATCTGGCTCGAGTTGATCCTCCTGTTACTGACGTTGATTTGCTCGCTGCTCGTACCCTGCCGCGGAACTCGGGTCGAAAATGCTGATGTCTGACATGTTGGATCACTTGATGTGTTTAATGGTTCGTTCTTCTAATTGGTGTTGATGATGTCTCTCTCCTGTTCTTCTGCAATAAAGTGTCGAGATATCTTTCTTCCTTTTCGCCTTGTGGTCCCAGTGGTCCGCCTTCTGACTACCTGGCTTCCTTGATTCACGCCCGAAAATGTTATTTCGGTTCGCTGTCTCTTTTGCTGCTGGTGTCGCGAGCGTGGTGGCCGTGAACAACGCTGGCGGCGGCTCTCGGGAGTCGATCTTCTGGGTGAGATCAGACTACGATGCCAGGCGACAGGAGAAGGCCGACAGGTATCCAGACTACATGGCCTTCTGGCTGCTAGGTCTTAATGGGACCATTCCCCGGCCTCTTGGGTCTCTGATGGAGCGGAAGGGCGGCTTCGTGGGCACCAACTTCCACCGGGAGTGGCACCCGCTGCGTGGCACTTATCGCTTCGTTGGCCTGATCAACGGCTCCCGCGCCGTTCTTCCCGCTGACCCGCTCGACATCCGATCCTTTTTTTGGTTCTGTAACGAGGATGAATGATCGTCGTCCTCCATAATCCTCTGTTTCTCGTCTTGAATAAAAAAAGTCGTCAGTGGACAAAGGAATTGCTGTGTGTCACCGCCGGCTGAAGAGAATGGATCTTAAGCCCGCACCCTCTGCGGAAGACCTGAGCGCGCTGATCAAGGACTGCATCGGGCTCGGGACAACGCGCGAGCAGTGCACTGAGGCCTTTGATCCCGAAGGCGGACTTCAGAGCAGGCAGGCCCTGCAGCACGCTCACGATGTGGGCACGCAGATTGCGGCGTATTCCAGTGGGTCTGGGTCCGGCGCCGCACCATCATCGTCAACATCCACGATATCCACGATATCCACGATGTCCAAGATGCCCCAGAAACCATTTCTATCGAGGAAGAGCACCACATATATCCTGGTCATAGTGGGGTTGATCATTTTCCTGATCATCCTGGCTGTTGTGCACTTCACCATGCTGACGGCAACTCTCTGATGACAAGTATCACCGTCTGATGTTGCTGATATAGCGCGCAGATCATCATTTCAGCCACCCTCCGGATAAAGATATCTTGGTGATCACTGCGAGCGAGATGAATCGTCTCATTCAACAGCGGGGGACAATGCCGACAAATGCTGCCCAGTGGCCTGGGTTGGAACTCGTGCTGAAGGATGCGCAGGGCAGGGACATCGACTACGCCGACAGGGTGTGGGTGTCTGCTGTTCACAACCTTCGAGACAACTCCAAGATCGTGACGCTGTGGGACTCGCCAGAGGCAGAGAGGCAGCGACAGGCACCCCTCGTCCCGGCCGCCCGCGTCCAGGGCATCGACCGAGAACCTGACATCTCGCTGGCCCAATATGATGTAATCTATCCGGATGGCGGCGGCCCCGTGGTCGAAGGTCGCAGGGTGAAGACAGCAAGGTTTCTAACCTCCAACCCTATCTTCATCCGCGAGATAGACGACTACTGGGCTGATCACTTCTTCTGAGCGTCTCGTCTGATCACATTCCTTAATAATCTTGTGATAATCTTGTGGTGATAATGAGATTTATAGATGACATCGGTTATCTTTCACAATATCATAGATAGTGATCAATGTGATCAATGTAATTGGTGATATGTGACTGCTTTGCTGAAATTTGGTCTTTCTGTGGCGAAATGTTGCGCAACATTCGTATCTTGATCGCTTTGTTCACCACATCTTGATTACCTCGATCACCGTGAGCCCATCATTTTGATCAATTCGATATAGTTACTCTGATCACCTCCACTATATTATCTTGATATTCGTCATCTGAATGCGATGA
>Ga0302305_1000060_pt1 | contig 77549 bp, 136 predicted proteins | sample III_Palsa_E2_3_FD_198764 | JGI IMG/M metagenome (GOLD analysis project Ga0302305, IMG submission 198764) | Peat permafrost microbial communities from Stordalen Mire near Abisko, Sweden - III_Palsa_E2_3 | ecosystem: Environmental > Terrestrial > Soil > Palsa > Peat permafrost | place: Sweden... | reverse complement strand
GACGACAGGTTCTTCAGGTCGCCCTGCGTGAGGCGGAACTTGATCACTGCATCGGTCGCGGTGCTGACGCCGTCACCGTACTTCTTGTAGTTATCAGCGGCGAACTGCAGCCGCACGGCCTGGTCGTCCAGGCTCTTCATGATCTTGTCGTACTCGGACTCGGCCTGCTTGGCACCCTTCTGGTCGGCCAGCACAGCGTCGTACTTCTGCGCAGCCTCGTAGGCCGGACCGTAGGAGGCAGACAGTGTGTCCAGCGCCTCCTTCATCTTGGCGGGGTCGTTGGCGTACTGCGTGGTGATCGCGCCCGCTTCTTTGCTGCCCTCGTACTGCACCTTGGCAGCGTTGCCCATGCCGTGGGTCGCGGCGTCCTCGTTGAACTTGTCCTTCTGTTTGCTGAGATTATCGAGTTCCTTTTGGTACTCCTTCAAGAACTCGATCTCGGAATTGCCGCCAGCGCCCATCGAGCCGCTGATGATCTGACCCTCCAGCACCTTCAACTCATCGTTGAACGCCTTCTGGGCAATCGTGGTCTTATCGAGATCGCTTTGCAGTTGGTTCAGGTGCTCGCTCAGACCGGCAGTTGAGGCGCCGAACTCATCGGAGCCAGCATTGCCCTGCATCATCGCGTCCTGCACCTCAAGAATCTGTGCCTTCAGCGTGTCGATCTTGGGCTGCAGATCAGCTGACTGGGACTGCAGCTTCTGCAGTCCTGCGCCGAGCAGTGTGATGCCCACTCCGGCATCCCCGGCTCCGCCTTCTTTGACGCGCGCAAGGACGTCGTCCAGCTTGCCCAGTTCCTTCTCGGCCTCGTCGGTCTGCGTGGCGAAGTAGTAGACGGCGGCTGCGGCGGCCAGGAACAGGCCCGGCACGCCACCGATCAGCGCCAGCATCCCGCGGCCAACTGCGGCGAACGCGCCTCCCGCGATGGTCGCCAGGGACGTCGCTTCGGTGTACGCGGCGGTGGCGGCGATCTGCTCGGCCTTGGCCGCAACGTCCGCCTCCTCGGCGGCAATGAGGCCCGTGGTGGCAGCGATGAGGGTCGCCTCGACGCGCGCCTGCTGCGTGCCGAGCGTCGCCAGCTCGGTCAGCGCTACGGACTCTGCTTCGGTGGCGAGGACAAGCTGCGCCTGGGCGTCGCGCAGGATGCCGGTGGTGACAGCCGCCGCGCCGATGGCTGTCGTGGCGGCTACTGCGGCCTCGGCCTCGGCCGTCTTCGCCTGCGCCACGACCAGCGCGCTCTCGGCATCGGCACGCGCGGCTTGCACCGCAGTCAAGGTGGCTGCAGTATTCTCGACCTGCGAGGCCGTCTGGACCACCTGCGCCTCAGTGCGCGCCACGACGGCGGCGGCACCCTCCATATTCATCGCCGCGAAGGCATCGGTCGCCGCGACCGAGTTGATGGTCGCCTGCGTCGAGGCGACAAGGCTGGCCGTGACGCCGCCCAGCGCCTGGCCGGCAAAACGCGTCAAGAGGATGCCCGCAGCGACGGTCCCCACATCAGCGATTGCGCCCAGGTTGTCTGCGAGCCCCTTCAGTCCGGCGTTGGCCACGTCCGTGAACAGTCCGCCGCCCATCTGCGCGCGCAGCTCGAACCAGGCGTTGCCGAGCCGGTTGATGTTCGCGGTGATGTTGTTTGTCGTCTCCAGCAGGGCGCCAGGGTTCGACAGCTGGTTGAACGACTGGATCAGGATCGGGACCATGTCGCTGGCCACGAGCTGGCCCTTCTTCATCAGGTCGTCGAAGCTGCCGGTCAGGTGGGCGACGTTCTTCGCCCAGGCCATGACGTTGCTCTGGAAGATGGGTCCGATGCCGGGGATATCGATCGCCAGCATCTGCCGGAACTGACGCGCCTGCACCACGTTCTTGTCGAGGATTTCCTGCAGGGCGTAGAGCGCCCGGTTGACGTTGTTGACCGGCAGGCCCAGGGAACTGGACGCGGTCGACAACGATAGGAACAAGGCGCGCGTCTGGTCCAGCGGGATGCCGGCGGACTTCGATGCCGCCTCAAGGCGCGAATACTGGAGTGCACTGCTCTGCAGGCTGATACCCAGCAGGTTGGATGTTTGCTCCAGGAACTTGAACTCGGCGGATGCCGCAGCGGTGGACCCGGTCACGCTCTCCAGGGTGTACTGGATGCGCTGCACCGCGACCTGCGCATCGACCAGACCCTCGACGGCCTCCTTCAGCGCCTCGAACGTCGCCAGGTACAGCCCGAACTTGACCAGCGCGTTGCCCAGTTCACCGAAGTCACTGGTGAGACCCTGCACGCTCTCCGACGCACTGGCCGAGGTTGTGCTGATGGAGGTGAAGCCCAGAGAGCCCGTGGCGCCGAGCTGGGCGACTGCGGCCTCAGCGGCCTCGGCTGAGGCGACCAGTTCCAGTAGCGACGCCGTCGCTTTGTCCGTCGACGTGGAGTCGACCGCGATGATCAGGCTTGCGGTCTCGGTCCCAGACATTAGGTGTGCGCGCTCCTCTTGGCGTCAAGGGCCATTATCACATCCACCTCCCACGCGGATAAGTCCACGCGGTTCAGGCGCATCCACGCCCCAAGTTCCTGGTAGCTGATCGGCCCGCGGATGCTGATTGTCCACTGCCACAGATAGGCCAGTTCGGGCGGACACTCCGGGATCGCGGCCAACTCGCGCGGTTTCTTCCCGGTCTGCTTCCAGACTGCCTCAAGGTGGGCACGGTGAGAGACCGTGCTGCCCGTGGGGCAGCGCGCGAGTTCTACGTGAGCGGCGGCGTGGGCGCAGAGGTCGTCGACGCGGGAGCGAAAAAACGCGCGTTGGCGGCCGCCGTCCGGTCGACCATATCGGCGATCTGCGGCGCATCGATCAGGAACTGCCGCACGTTCGCGGGCGTGCACTCCTCCTCGAAGGACCAGGATGCGACCAACGCGGCCTGGCAGTCGACGAGACGCTCGCGGATCACATCGGCGACCTGCTTCTGACCGGCGGTCTCGGTCCCCGGCGCGTTGAGCGAGGAGATGCGAGCCGCTTCCTGCAGGGCGCTCTTATACGCCTCGCGGAAATGGTCCGAGAGCTGACTGCGCACGACGATCCAGTGATCGGTCTTGCTGCCGTCCGGCGCGACCAGATCGACCTTGATACCTTCGTTGGCCTTGTCGCGCGTCTTGAACAGATCCATTGAACTCATATGCGTTACGTCGTCCGGGTGATCTTGAGGGTGGTGCCGGTCACCGTGTCCAGGATGCTCTGGTACGGAAGGGTCAGCATGATGGGACCATCGTCCTTGACGTCCGGATTCGAGCCGTTGTACTTCAGGTTGGGCACGAGGAAATCGTAGCTGTTCGTGCCGTCGGTGAAGGTGAACTCCAGACTCGACTCGGTCTCGTTGATGAACAGGTCCAGCAGCGAGAGATCGGTGAAGTAGGCGATGATCTGGCCGGTGACGTTCGCCGTGCCCTCGGTGATGCCCACCGCCGCTTGATTGCCGACGGCGAACTGCGCGGCCAGCTTGTTGGTGAACTTCAAGTCGAGCTGCGTCACCGTGGCGATAGCGGTGCCGCCATTCTTGATGATGCCGGTGAACCCGTCCATCGGGGAGGTGGTGGACAGCGAGCCGTAGGTCGAGCCGGTGATCGCGACGGAGGCGGTCGTCTCGCTCAGACCCACAACGGGAAACGTGACATCGATCAAGCCGTTCGGCTTGACGCTGAAACTGAAACCGTCGATCTGACATCCCGTCGAACGGATGTACTGGCCGATGTCGTCGAAGAACCGCTCGATGGTGAAGCTGGTCTGCGTGGTACCGATGATCAGGGCGTTGCTGGTCCACGCCGTCTGCATCATCGCTGCGGCGATCAGGTCATCGAAGCTGGTGGCCGACAACTCGCTGACGATGTCGCCGCCGACCTGGTAAGTGCCGTGCCGGTAATTGGCGATCTGTCGGTCGGCGCGAATTTCAGCCGACGCGAACCCCTGCTTGGTCAGCGCCAGGGTGGTCGAATTGTGGCGCAGGGCCTTGAAGACGGGAGTGGCGGGCGTCGTCCCGAACGTGGTCTCCTGGACGTACGCCATACTGTGGCGTGAACCGACGGCAAGAATCGTCATGCTGGGTCTCCGAAGATCGTAATTAGGTTATCGCGGCCCGGCTCACCCAAGCAGCCCAGTAGATGGACAGAGAAAGGCGACACCACGTATCGACCTTGCGCTTCATCGAAGGGCTGCATGATCGTACCAGAACATCCTGACCGTTGTAAGTGAGGCGCCGCCCCGCGACGAAGTAGCTGTAAGCGATGTCTGCGTAGGCATCAAGGACGGCCGTGCTGCCCCCAAAGACCGTGTTGAGGTCGATCTGGAAAACACCGACGTGCTCGTCCTGGCCCAGCGCGCCCATCGAATCGACCTTGACGGGTGCGGGGAGAATCCACAAAGCGGCCCAGTCCGAGTTGTCTGCCGGCGGCACGAAGTCGGTATTCTCGTAGGATGTCTTGGTGGTCGTGTCGATGCCAATGGCTGCAGCGATATAGCCCTGCACCAAGGCGCCCGTGATGTTGGCGGACGGCGTGGCCATCAGGACAGCGCCTCGGCTACGTCGTCAACGATCTGCTGCCAGCGCGCCACGTTGATCCGGACCATACCCTCGGGTGCCTGTTTCGAGTAGCCATAGCTATTCGTGCCGAACTCCAGGCCGTAGGCGTACGGAAGGTTGTTGCTCAGGTATGTGACCATGCCTGCGCCGCCAACCTTCGTGGCCATGTCGGCCGTGCTGGCATCGACGTTGGCCTCTCTGACCGATGAGTCGACGGCGTGCTCTTTACTGCCGTGCTTGCCCACACGGTCCTTCCCCCCGCTGCCCTTCTTGCCCGGCTCGAAGGCCACGCGGACGCTGGTGTCTGGAGCATCGACGGAACATATCCAGTTGCTGATCGCCAGGCCCGTGTCGCACGGCGTCCCGGCGATGATCGCGCCGAACAACGCCCGCTCCGCCGACCGCACTACCGCGTCGGTGTTGACGGCAGCCGTGGCGGCGAACGCGGCGATGGAAGAGGCGAAGTTGCCCATCACTTCCTCAACTGGGCCATGTAAGCAACGGGCGTCCCGGCGGGATTGTAGGGAACGATCTTGATGATGCCGTAGAGGGAGCCGTCCAGCGCGATCTTGTCGGTCATCTGGAGCGCGGTCTGCGGGTCGACCATGATCAGCTTGTCGGTGATCTGGATGCTCCCGCCGAGCAGCGCTGCGTAGGCATTGTTGATCTGGATCTCGGCGACGTGGATCGGAATGGTGGTTGTGGAGCCGCCCGTCACGGTGCCGGTGATCGGACTGAGCGTTCCAGGCGTCGTGCGCGTCAGGTTCACCGTCATGCCAAACTCGTCGTCGCCCAGCAGTTCGACGGCGACGGCCGCCATGTCGTCGTAGAAGGGATTCGGAGTGCTCACGCGCGGATCAGCGCCGTGCCACGCAACACAAGCCCAGCGGAACTGAGAATGGAGTCTGCGAGAGGGTACCGCGGCATCGCAAACCCGGCTCCGGCCACGTAACTGATGTCCTTCTCGATCGGCCCGACCTTCTTGCGGCTGCTCTGCACTTGAGCGCCGGTCGCGTCGTAGGTCGGGTCGGGTGCCAGGCTGGCGACGAGCGCGCGCAGGGCGTACTCGGCGGTGGCGAACTTGACCTCCTGGGGAACACCGAAGACGATCAGGCGGCTGATGTCCAGCGCGCCGATGCGCGGCCAGTTGGTGGTCTGTGTGCGGGTCGGAACGATGCCCACGTATTGGAACCGGCGGTCGACGAAGTCGGTGGCCTTGACGATGGCCCACTGGATCTTCGTGTCGGTGTATTGGGAGCCGGTCGTGGGGTCGATGATACTGTTGCCGCGATCGGCGTGATAGCCGATGAAGGTCGGCTCGTCGATGTACGCGTTAGCGCACGGCGTGGCGCCCGTGTCGTCTTGGACAACGAACGCCATGACTCACTCCTTAGCAGCCGTCGTTGCCCGGTCCGCGCAGAACCTTCTGCGACAGGGCGTTGATCTGGCCCAGGGGCTTCTCGGCGGAGCGTGCGCGGGTCACGACGTTCTTGTTGCCGGCGGTGGCCGGGCGGTGCTCGACCGACTTGGCGTGCATCTTTGCGGCGGTCTGATTCAGCATGGCCATGTCATTCACCCTTCTTCTGGGCGGCCTTCGCCGCTTCACGATCATATCCGGGGAGTGCCGCCTGGACGTCGGCGCGGGTCACCCCGCTGGAACCGTAGAACTTCTCGATGGCGTTGAGCATCGGCTTGCCGGTGCCCGTCCAGTGCTCGTCCGTCGCCGGATCGAGTTCCTGGATCGCCTTGCGCAGCTTCTCGCTTACCGCGTACGTGGCGCCTTGACCGCTCCCACCATCGGGAGGACGCCCCGCGGACACGGGTGCTGCACCATCATTTGCTGTGACGACAACTGCTTGTGCGACGGGAGCTGCGTGAACACCGCCGTTCCCGTCCGCTTTCCGGTGACCGTGAGCCTGATCGACTGCATGCGCATCGCTGCTCTCCACTACGCCATGACAGCGCTGTAGGTAGGTGAGCAGGTAGCCCACCTCGTGAGGCTGGCCGCTCAAGACGGCGTGCCCGTGCTTGAACTGGACGCCCGCCAGGAGGGGACTCGTCCTGGCGAGCGCGCCTGTCAGCTTGACCCCGAGTTGCATCGGGGTTAATCCGGCATCTGGCTACCGGCGAACAGCACCGCAGGCGGCACGTAGCTGTCGGCGGCGAAGGTCGCGGTGAGCACGGCGCCAGCGATGCCGCCGCTGACGGTCGCGGTAACGATGTTCGACGGATTGTAGGGGACAGCGGTCGGCATCGTGACGGTCACGGCCAGGAGGTGGTCGCCGATGTCGTCGGCGATGGACGCCACGGTCAGGACGTTGGTCGAGGCGTTGTAGGCCGCATTGGCCATCGGGCCAGCGGCGTTCAGCGCGGTCGCCAGCGCGGCGCCGATCAGGTCGATGGTGTTCAGGGTGCTGGCAACGCCGGTCACACTGACGGCGGTGGTCAGCGCGCCGCCTGCGGTCTTGACGGTAACCGCGAACACCGCACCCGTGAAGTCGGGGACCGGGAGGGTGGCCGGGGTGACGGCGGTCCAGCTGCCGATCGGGTCGGAGCCGGTATACGCCTCGGCGATTGCCTGGGCCTCGCCGGTCGAGTTGGCGGCGACCAGCATCGTGTCGACGTTGTTGGTGAAAGTGCCACCGGACTTGGTCCGGTCGCGCAGGAGGAGATAGGGGACGTTGGCCATGACTTTTTGCTCCGCAGATTCGTTCGTGGAGAACCAGCTTCTCGGCGCTCAGCGGTGTTCGCTGAGCGCCGATCAGGCTTAGTTCGTGATGCCCGTCGCCATCGCCAGACCGCGCGCGGAGAACAGCGCCAGGCCGGAGTACCACTTGACGCGGGTGATGGTGTTGTCGCGGAACTCGGACTCGCCCACGTCGACCACCTGGATACCGGCGGCGTTCGCGGCGGTCAGGCCGGCGATGCCCATCGAACGGGAACCGTCGTCCAGGGTACCGGCGAAGATCGACGTGGTGCTGGTCGAAGAGCCGGTGGTCTGGTTGATCGGAATCCAGTCGTTGCGGAAGATGCCCGTGCCGCGGTAGGCCGGGACCGTCGCGCCGCTCGGAAGATCCATCGTCTCGCCGATCTGCGCGCCACCCTGCGCACGCAGCAACGCGTAGTAGCTGCGGATGGTGCGGGCGTTCATGGTGAAGTAGTCCACCTGGCCATCCTTGTCGGTCACCAGATCCATCAGGTTGTCGAGCAGCGTGAAGCTGAGCGAGTCACCGTTGCCGCCGACGGCCGGGACGATCTGGGTGCTGTCGCACAGCACGATCAAGCCGGGGAACTGGTTGCCCGTGCCCGTGCCGTTGATCAGGAGATTCTGGTACTGCCGTCCACAGGACTTCGCCTTGCTCGCGACCTGCACGGCGCGCTGATCGTTGCCGTCGCCGGAGCGGGTGGCCTGGATCAGGCCATTTACTTCCGCGTCCCCAATCAGGGTTGTCAGACTGGAGGTAACCTGCGTAAACGTCGCCGGCTGTTTGGCAGCGCCACCCTGAACCTGCGTGAGATCGTCGTCGATGCCTGAGACGATCACAGCACCGAGTACGTTTTCCCGGTTGTAGGCGAGAGCGTTACCGTCGATGGCGTCGAAGGGGAGAACGTCGAACAGCCTGTTGACGGTTATGACGTTCTCGATCACCCCACTGATCAACTCGTTCTGCGCAAGCTTGGCAGATTCCAGCAAAGTAACTGAAGCCATTTGAGTCTCCAAAGAGGATTGTTTACTGGTAGACGGCGGCGCATTCACTGTGCGGCCTATCGCCTCCAAGAAATCGCTTCTTTGGAGTAACTGATGGGAATCCTAGCCCACTACTGCCCCGTCCACAAGGGCCTTCGATGCGGATTGTTGGGCCAGCACCCTTTCAAAGTGAGCAACGGCTTTTCTTGCGCCTTCGAGGTTATCGCCTAAGTAGGCGATTCCTGTGTTGCATCGGCGACATACCCAACCTCTAAACGCGCCTGTCTCATGACAATGATCAAGGTGCAATCGAATCTTGCGTGGGATGAAACCACAACACTCGCAGGCATCGGGAACAGGCCGAGTCGGTTCTGGAAGCCCCCGCTTTCTTCTTGCGTAAATCAAGTAATCTGGATTAGCGGCTCGGCGGTCTCGGTCTTCAATGATGCGTCGTCCGTGATATTGCACACTCGTGAACATCTTCACACGCGACGCTCTTTTGGAATGTTTACCCTTTTCTGTTTTTGCCCAGGCTAATATGCCGATAGACGAACATTTCAGACAATGGCCGTCCCTCGTACTTCTGGGCGTTACGTGCCCACGATTGCAGGGGCGTTCGGGTATAAAACTAACCTGCTCAAGGCGCCTTGCTTCAGCTCTGGCTGGAGAATCCCGTATCCAGCAACAGTCTCCGCTTCGACCCTTCTTCTTTTTGGGTTTTACTTCTATCCCTAAATCTGCTTCAATCCCATCAGCCATCGTCGATTCCCCAGAAATCCTCGTAGGTAAGAAGCCCGGATCGCTCGCCAGCGGTCTGGGCTTCGTCAAGTCTACGTCAAAAAGACAATAAAATCTACCCGCCAACCCCCAACGCCACCTGAATCTGCTGCCACCGCGCCACCCGATCTTGCAGCCCGTTGATCTCGCTCTCCGGCGCATCCGCACGCCCGCAATTGATCTTCGCTGAAACCTGCACAAACGCCTCCATCGTCCCCGGCTCCGCCAACGCCGCAAGTCCGTTCACCGACCAGTACCAGCAAGCCGACACCGCGGCATCGGGCGTCTGCGCCAGCAGGTCTGGATTGACGATCAGCGTGTCGTCTCCGTGCAGAATCTTCGAGCACGCCGTGTAGTTATCCCGTCCGGTCAGCTGCAGCAGCGCGCGTCCACGGAAACTCCACCCGTCGCCCGATGCCTCTGGGCCGTTGCCCAGTCGGTTCGCGTAGATTCGATTGGCGATCCGCTCCGGTTGCCGCGCATAGCTGTTCGCCTCATCGGCGCTCGCAAAATGACTCTCGAACAAGGACCACAGCGCGGCCCCGCTGTAGTTCAGGTTTTCCACCACGTGCAAGAAACCCCCACTCTCGTGCGAAAGCTGGGCCAGGAACATCGCCTGCTCATGCACGTCGATAATGTTGAATTGGGCGCATCCAGCCAGCAGCGCATCGGCATACGGACCTGCGCCGATCTGCACCAGCATATCTCTGTCCATGAGCTAAACCTCTCTGTCTTCCGACGGCATCCCGTCGATCATGAAACGAACCATCTCCTCAGCCTGCCCCGCGTCGAATAGATTCGTCCCACTGGGCGTAGCGTCCACCGACGGATGGTAGTTCGGACGCGTGAAGCTGATCCCCGCATCCGGCCGGAAATCCTTGGGCAGTCTCCAGCCCAGGAAGCGATCCACCATGTACTTGACTTGCTCTTCGGTCATCGGTATCTCCTACAAACAAGAACGGGCGTCGACTAGGACGCCCGTTCGATAATACTCGCCCAGCAAACTACCTGCGCGAAGCCTGCCCCTTCGTCAACCCCGCCGCAATCTTCTGCATCGGCGTCATGTCCGACACCTTCACCTGCGTACGAACCTGCTGACGTGAGCCGTTCGCATCCGCCCCGCCGCCCCCGTTCTGGTGCTCCGAGTCGAACGCCCGCGAGTACTTGTCGTCCGCCTTCATCGACGCGACCAGTTCCTTGATCGTCATCGGGTTGCCGGTGGTCCCGGAGTAGCGCACGTCGCCCGCCGCATCGACCACCTGCACCACGAACTTGCCGTCCACCTCGGTCACCTTCACCGACTTGGAGATCAGCGGCATCAGCAGTTCGGGCGTGCCCTTCATCTCGGTGACGGCCGTCAGCGCGGCGTTGTCCACCAGCATCCCGTACAGTTGGTTCTGCAGCGCGGTGCTGCGCAACTTGTGCTTGTCGATCTCGCCCGTGAACTGCTTGGCTAGATCCTGCTTGATCTTGCCGGTGTCGACCTTGCCGGCCGCCTTGAGCTGCTCCTGCAGTTCCCCGTTCATCTCATTGAAGCGCGACAGGATCGTCTCCGGCGAGTCGCCGTACTCGGCCAGCGGCGCCAGATCGATGGTCTTGCTCTTGTTCGCCTTCGCCTCGGCGCGAGCGGCCTTCAGTGCCTTGTTGAAGCCGCTGATCGCCTCAACTGCACCCTTGACCTTCGGGTCGGCGACGTCGATACCGATCTTGCCGTCCTGGGCGGTGACGTAGAGGGGACGAAACTGCTCGGGAACCTTGGCTAGGTCGGTGACGGGAACATCGAAATCGAAATCCATGTGCGTAAACCTCTCTTGGTGGTGAAGAATCGCTCTTCATCGTGCGGGGATCACCCCACGCAATGAACGGTATTGGGCCACTTATAGCGGATTCAGTGGGATCGGGGTAGGGCCTGGGTCGGTCGGAGCCGGCGGCGGCGCGACGAATACGGGCTCCGAGGTCAGCTCCTTCACGTCGGCGTCCAGGTTGTAGCTGTCCGGCAGCACGCCGCGCTCCCACAGCCCACGGGTGAACGTCTTACGCGAGATCTCGCGCGCCGCGCGCGCCGCCTGGAGCGCCGAGATCGCGATCGGATCGTTGTCGGTGGTGATGAAGTCCGTGTTCATCTCCACCGTGCCGCCCGTGCTGTTGATCTTCAGCCAGTCGCAGGTCACCGCCAGCGCGCGCTCGACCGCGTCGACGAATGCGATGGTCCAGACCTGCAGCGCGGACATCGCCTCGGCGCTGTCGAGCGCGCGGGCGGCGGCCGTGTAGCGGCCCGGCTGCTTCTTCAGGAACTGGGCGCCGTAGCCCGCCATCTGGGCCTCCAGCGCCGCGATCTGCTTCATGCCCTCGTTGATCGCGTTGCCCGTCGTCTCGACGTAGTAGTACTTGCCGGCCGGGTCGGTGGTGAAAAGCGCCTGCCGCGGCCCGATCTTCACGTTCTGCTGCGCGTCGTCCGGGATGCCGCTGCCGGCGAGCATCGGGAAGCGCGACACCGTCAGGATGTTGTTCTGGTCGCTGGTCGACTGCCAGTGAGCGATATTGAGGTAGGCGAGGTCCAGCAGCGGCGGCTTGGCGAGACCCACGTCCTCGCGGTTCGGGTAGTAGGTGACGAACGGGATGTAGTCCAGCTCGGTGTCCCACTCCTCGTCGATCTTCCACACCACCTTTCCCTTCACCTCGTACCGCTTGTACATCGCGACGTGGCCCGGCGTCAGGACGCGGATGAATATCTCCGGCACCTCCATGAAACCGTCGACCGTGACGGTGCGCTCGACGATGCGGACCTGGTCCAGCTTCTCCTCGCCGTTGGTCATCGTCGCGTGCATGAAGATGACGTTCTCGGGCGCGACGTGGACCCAGTAGGGCCGCATGTTCTCGATCTTGTCGTCCTTCAGCGTGCGCTTCTTGCCGGGAGGCTTCGGCGCGGCGCGCGGCATGTCGATCAGGACGTGGGCGAACCCCTTGCCCACTCCGTTGCGCATCCAGTCGCGGCAGAACACGCCGATGTCGGTGCCGTTCAGGTCGATGTTCTCGGCCAGCCCCGGCTTGCTGGGGTCAGGCATCCCGGTCTTGGGGTCGGTGACGCCGCGGATCTCCGGCGGCACGTCGTCGTCGAGCTTCAGCGGCTCCTCGAACGGCTTGCCGATCAGGTTGTCCAGCGTGATCTCGGTGATGTTGAGCAGGTAGGACGTCTTCAGCCTGTTCTGGTAGTTGTCCTGCGCCTCCTCCGTGTGCTTCGGCAGGAACGACTCGCCGTGCTCGCGCATCGTCTCCGTGCCGCCCAGGATCGCGTTCATCACGAACCACCGCGGCGACATCTTGTCGTAGGCGGCGCTGGTGACCGACGGGTCGGTGGGTGACGGCTTGCTGGTCGAGAGGACGGACATGGTTATCGGAGTCTATGTTAAAAGGAGCGTCGGGATAAGACCGTGGGCTTGTGTTTTTGGTGATAACGTGTCTCGTCCAAAATATGATCCTCGGACTCCGTATCGATGTCATCCGGGTCTTTATCGCTGCGAGAAGCCGATGGTACCAGTTCGATGAACTGCGGGCAGCAGTCGAACACGAAGAATCCGGGCTTCTCGCGCGGTCCCCCCTCGACCGGCGGCAGCGCGTTCTTGAAGTCCTGTCGCATCTTCTCCCATCCCAGCTTGCGCGACCCGGGCCGCTTGTCCGCGCGCTCCCAGCGAATCTTCTCCTTGGCCATGTCGTCCGAGATGCAGACGCCGTTCTCCTTGTCGAAGATCGACGAGTCGGCAGGTCCAGGGAGAACGCGGCTCCTGATGCCCCAGTCGTCCTCGCGGTCGCGGATGCCCTTGGCCACCTCGCCTGCCGTCATCTTCAGACCCACGTTGCGCTCGCCGTTCCAGCCGTACCACTCGGCGATGCGGTAGGTGTCGCCCGGTACCGATCCGTACTTTATCCCCTTGTAGACGATGGGCTCGCCGTTGCTCTGCACGTACCAGCCCACGGAGAACGGCTTGCTGCTGCCCCAGTCGAACGCGCGGTCCATGCGCCAGGCGCGCGGAATCTTGCCGTAGGGAATACTCGGCACGCAGTGCACATCCTCGCGCCAGATGTCGTCGAACATGCCGCCGGAGGTGATGTCCCACGAGCCGTCAACCCACGCCGCCAGCTCGGCGGGGTTGCGCGCCGCCATCTTGATCTTGTCGATGTAGCCGGGATCGGCGTCGAGCAGAATGCGGTTCTCCTTCAGCAGCGCGTTCAGCGCGACGCGTTCAGGCTCCAGCTTGCCGTCCTTGCCCACCGCGTCGCGGATCACCTTGCCGAACATCCGCGGGATGCGGAACCGCGCCTTCACGTTGTTGTGGTTCGGGCCGTAGGGGTTCGTCGTCGCGCGGTACATGCGCGGAATCGACTTGATGGGAGAACGACAACAGGACATCATCAGCAGGTAGAGCTTCAGGTTGTTCCAGTTGCACAGCTCCTCCCAGCCGATGAAGGGATAGGCGTGGCCGTGGTAGGACGCGTAGTCCGACTCCTTGTTCATGTGCCGGAACAGCAGCTCCTCGCCCCCAGGAAAGGACCACTTGTGCTCGGTGATGTTGTACACCGCCTGCGGGAATATCTCCTTGAACAGGATCTTCGACTTGGTGATGACGTCGGACAACTGCGGGTAGGTCTGACGGAAGATGACTCCGCGCCACTCCGCGCCGTAGCCTTTTCCGACGTGCTGGAGGTAAGAAACAAGCAGCGCGATCGTCTTGCCGGGGCCGCGATTTCCTGTCAGCAGGCACTCGAAGACCGGGCACGAAAGATAGTGCGTCTGCGTGCCGGGCAGCGGTGCCCAGGCCGCCTGCTTGATCTTGCCGTTCTTCTTGTAGTACGGACGAAGCTGCCCCTCAACGTCCCTCGCCCAGAAGAAGCTGTCGTCCAGCGGCGCAACAGGCATACGCTACTTCGTCTCCATCAAGAACCCCGCCGCGCCCGTCAGCACCCCGGCCGCGATCATGTCGCGATAGTCGCGCGAAAGGTCGGTCAGGCCAAGGACCGTCGTGCCGATCTGGCGCGAAGACGACTGGAACGAGACGAAAATGCCAAGATCGGGCAGTTCCGCCGTCTCTCCCGCATCAATCCAGTCCGCGATCTCGCGCAGTCGCACGGCGATGGGGCTCTTGCCCCCTTCCCGCTGCTCGTCGGTTAGCGGCGCACGCGAGCCAAGGGATACGACGCGATCGGTCATCAGCAGACCGTGGTAGGAAGTAGATCAGGACCGCCGCGCAGAACATCAGCCCGATAGGGTTCAGGAAAGAGCGGAGGCATCAACGCAGGTTGCCGCATCGGCGCCGGATGGTCGAACACATACTGCAAATGCTGCCGGATCATCGCCCATTGCGCCTCGGTGGGCGGCGCAACATCGCCATCGGGCTTCAACTCGCAGAACCCCTGCAGCCAGTAGCAGAATTCCTGCGCGTTCACTTGATCAGCCTCACCGATTGTGTTTCGTGTCCCTTCCGCCACGCCGCCTGCACCTCGGCGTCGCTCAGCGCCAGGTATTCCCGGTACTTGCCCCACAGCACATGCTGTGGCAACGTCGTCCGGTCGGCCAGGAAGCAGATGAAGCTGTCGATCTCGCCGCGGTCCTCGGGGGACAGGCGGCGCGCATGGAGGCTCATTTGCCGTTCAGCACTTTGTTCGCCTTGGCGCGGATCTTCGCGGCGGCCTCGTGGGACAGGTTGCCCTTGAGTTCCTGCTGCGTGGCGCGGGCTTTTGCGGCAATGGCGTGATTTCGATCCTGAACCGGGTAACTGCGATTCGCGCCTGCGAAATCCGACTTGGGCAGTGCGTTGCGCTTCTTCGTGGTCAACGTCGCCATACTGTTCTCCTACCGCTTCCGTGAGCCGCCGACCGTCACCTTGCCGCCCTTACCCGCAGGCAGCAGCGTACCGATCGGCTTGAGGTTCTTCTGCTGGTTGGGCATCGGACGGTTGCCGAAGTTCGGCATGGCGTGGGTCTTGGTGGTGGTTTTCATGGCACGTCCTGATGATGTAAAAGCGACGCTGCGTCCATGATTTTTCTAAAAATCATGGACGCAGCGTGGGTTACTTCTTCTTGCTCTGCTTCGCCATCAGTTTCGCGCGGCCCTTCGCAAGGCCGGCCTTCTGGGCAGCGTTCATTTTCTTCGCCATGACTTCAATCTCCAAGTGGTATTTGCTGCAGGAACCTTGACTTTACTACCGAAGTTGTCGAAACGCTAGGCAAAACGCCTACTGGAGACATACGTAGTCGAACGTCGCCCCGGCGAGTCCCGTCTGCGATACGACGAGCGCCGTCGTGCTCTCGGTGTACGACAGCGCGTTGACCAGGGACATCGCCTGCTCGGTGACGTTGCAGTGCGGAGCTGTCGCATACGCCGTACCGAAGGTGACGGTGCAGCTGGTGGCACCCGTCCCCGCGGTGATCGTCCCTGCGTGATCGCTCTGCGTGCCAGTGGTCGTCGGCGAGCTGCCGCAGGACGATACAACGGGGGTAGAAGTGGGTGTGACGATGTGCTTCGATACCGCATTCGCCTCAACGATCTGCAGGCGCGTGGTCGAGGGGTTCGCGTAGAACAATGAGCCGTCGTACTCGACGCCGCCGGCCACCGCCGTGGTGTTCAGCGTGCCGCTGGTCATCTTGATCGGCGTGATCGTCGTGCTGCCTGTGGCGAAGGTCGTCGGCGCATTGATATTTAGCACGTCCAGCGTGTTGCCTATGGTCACCGTCCCCGTCGAGGTGCCTGTGTTCAGGCTGGTGTTGAAGTTGCTGCTGGAATTGAACGAGGCGACGCCTCCTGTTATCGTCTCGCCCAGGGAACCCACGACCTGTCCGGTCGCCGTGACGGTGCCGGAGTAGCTGACCTTGAATCGACTAGCGCCGTCCGCTTCCAGGTTCAACAGGTCACCGCTGGTGTGTGCGTTGACGCCCAGGTAGGTGCCCGACGACCCCCATGTGGCTGAAGCCGTGGCGGCCGTGGGCTGCACAAGCAGGAGTGGGAAGTTGGTGGTTCCTGAGCCCGCCGCGTAAACGGTGCCGGTCCACAGCGACGCGGGAAGAGACGCTGCACCAACTGTTGATACAGTGAAGGCGACCGAGGGGGATAGATAGTCGGTACTGGCAGTCGCTGCGGTGTCCGCGCTGCCTGCGCCCGCTCCCTTGCGCAGCCCGGTAACGCTCGCTGGAAACCTGGTGTCGTTGCCCTGGGCAGCGGTATTCGACCCGGTGCCGTACACCACGTCGGCGGTGATCGTACCGCTGCTGGTGACCGGCGTGCTGCCGACGCTGATCGTACCGCTGGGGCTCGACAGGCCCACACTGGTGACCGATCCTCCCCCACTGCTCCCTGACGGGGTCTGCCATGTTGCATGCGCCGAATCGACAGCTTGCAGCACCTGGCCCGCAGTCGGCGCTGTAGCGGCGCTGACATTGACAGCCGTAGTCGCTGAGTTCAGTGCGTTTGCTGCAGCGCTCGTGCCTGTCGTATTCGCCGCATTATTCGGGACGTCGCCCGAGACTAGCGCTGGTAATTGAGCATGCGGTAACGTTCCAGTGACCGATGTAGCGCCCAGAGCGAGAGGTGTCTGCCCCCATGCGGTCGAGGTAGTACCGATGGTGATTGCACCGGATGTCGTCATGCGCCACGTCGAACCCGAGTAGATGGCGCCCAGTCGCACGAATTCCGTTACGAACTGGAAGGCCTGTGTCGTACCCGCATTGGGGTACCAGGGAGGGCGCGTCCAGGAACCGGACTGCATGATCCAGGGGCCGTTCTGTGAAGCCGTGGTCTGCGCAACGCACAGGACAATGGTTGTGCCTGCAGTACCCGCGACGCTATCGATGGTCTGCGCACCGCTGAGAGTCACGTTGCTCGCCGCGACGAGTCCGGCCGAGGGCTTTTCGTAGAGGCTCAGGCTCACGTCGGTCAGCGACGGGATCTCGGCCAGCTTGAGCTGAATGCCCGATGTCAGGCCGGCATAGCCGCTCGCCGCGTCCTTGTTCGCCGTCTGCTCGACGCCCGAGACATCGGTCGCCGTCAGGCTCAGCGACAACTTCGCCGCGGAGGCGGGACAAGCGGTGGGCGACGCCGTCGAGCCCGTGCAGTTCCCGACGATGGTGTTCGCGGGCTGCGCGACGACGGCGGTGAGCGGGGTCGTTCCAGGGCGGATCGTCGCGCCGCTGATCGTGCCTGCTTGACCGAGCGCTACGAGGGGGAGGAACAGCGACAAAACGACGAGATATCGCATCTTCATGGAGGTTCGGCCCAGATCGACGGCGGGTGTGGGCCGATTGTACGCGCTGAAGGTGCTGCGCGTCAGCCCGCGAGCGGCAGGATATCCAGCTTGCTGATGACGCATGGATAGCCGATCAGGAACTGTGTCAACGTCGTCACGTCCTGGAAGACGCGGACGCGGCGCTCGAACCGCTCGATCACGTAGCCGGGGAGCGTGTCCTGCGACTCGTGGTTGAAGTCCTGCAGGTAGAAGCGCTGCTGCGTGGCCGTAACCTGCTCGCAGATGACGTCGGCCTGGACGTAGGTGCGCGTGCTCATGTCTCGATCTGTCCTAGGCCCAGCCGACTGCGCAGCTCGGTGATCTCCTGGTTGAGGCATTCCACCTCTTTCTTCATCCGGGTCATCAGGACGTCGATGCCGTTAGGCACCGTCTTCGCGCGTTCACGTTGGACGCCGTAAAGCGTCAGCGTCTGGAACGCCCTGTCTATATGGTCGGTGGTCTGCTGGGACAGCAGGAAGTTGAACACCTCCTGATCAGCTTTCGACAGTCGGCTAATGAAGTCCGGAACACGGCGTGCTGGGTCACCGTTCACTCCGGCACCTCGCCGACGCCCAGCGCCACGACGGGATGCGCGACGCCGCAAACCCACAGCTTGATCGGCGCCCCGGCGATGATCGCTTTCAGTTCCTCGGGCGACGGTTCCCACAGACTGATCATGTACTTGACGCCCGTCGACGGCTCCTCGTAATCGAGGATCGGCAGACCGACGCACGGGCCGTTCTCGGCGTCGTCCCAGTCGGTGGGTTTACCGAGGACGCGGGTGGCGTTGCGGATGTGTTTGGGGATCATCGCTCCGTCCCGAACGGCTGATAAGCTGAGGTGGTGTGGATCGACATCACACAAACATCAGGCTGGAGCGCCCATGATTCGCCGCGCAGCACATACATAACCGTGCATAGTAGATGTCGCCCCGTATAGCGATCTCGCGTGATGTCGTACTCGCGCAGAAATAACTCATCGTCTTTCTTGAAGCCCCGATCATCCTTGCGCACCTCGAAGCGCTTGAGACCGTCGATGATCGGCTGGAAATACTCGGGCCAGCATTTGAGTTCGTGTCTCACGGCAATACGATCTCCCTCTGTGTGTTGTGCTTCGTGTGAATGATCAGCCTGCCACCGCTGCACTTCGCCGCCTGCGCGACCTGGTATAGAGCGATCGCACGCCGCACCACGTCGCTGCGGCTCGGCGCGCCGCTGGATTCCTTCAGATCGTCGATCTGGCCAACAAGTTTTGCATCGAATCGGAAGCTGGTTGGTTCGCTCATGGCCGCAAGTGTAGTCACAAATGCGCTACACTTGCAAGCGAAACGACAGTATGCTCTAATCCCTCACAGAGATGCCCATGCGCCGCGCAGCGACACGGCGAACAGGTACGAAGTGAACAAACCCTTCCATGCTACCGATGAGGCATCTCCATGACTGTTCGCGCGAAAGTTGTTTGCGGCTCCAAGACCCTCTGCGCCCACCAGAAAGCCGACGGCTCGACCGTCGAGGCCGCCACCGTCAACTTCTACGGCGTCCACAAGGGCGTCTACAACGAAGCGGGCCATCAGATCCCGGGCAACGCCTACAAGGAGAACGAGATTTTCGGCGAGTATTCGCCCAACGTCTCGTTCAGCATGTACATCACCAATCCCGATGCGCACAAGCAGTTCGAGCAGGGCGGCTTCTACTACGTCGACTTCTCGCAGGCGCCGGAGTGAGCGAAGGCGTAAACGCAATGGGCTGTCCGGTATGCCCGCGCTGCGGCGATAGCGGCTGGTTTGGATTTTGCGGGGCTGCGGTGAAGTGTCCCTGCAAGAAACGCGGACCGGACCTATCGTTCATGACCAAAGAATGGCTACGAAAGCATCTTGAACGCGATGATGCCCTGGGCATATCAGAGCCTGAAAGCGTGCCGTAACGAGAGCCCCGCAAAGGCGCTTCTTCCTCGCGGGGCTCTCGGCTTTGGGGCAGCATGCCCGCTGCCCACACTGCTCTGTCAAAACGGACTGTGTTCGATCTCTTCATCATAGCCCAAACACCTTGCGCGCTTCCTGATCGGCCTTCATCCAGTTCTTGATGTCCGCCTTGAACTCGGCGCACGACGCAGGATCTTCCAGCGCGGCGCTCATCCAGGAACCGAGTTTGTCGTTGGCGAGCAGAAGATCGCGGACAGCGAACTCGCGCTCCGACAAGCGTTGGTTACTTGACTTGTCCTCGGACAAGTCGAAGTTGCCGTAGTGCAACTTCTGCCACTCAACTTCTTCCTCTGGAGTGCGGGGTAAGTAACCCTTGAAGCTGCCGTTGTTGTTGAAGCGGCTCCGGCACGAATCCAGCGTCTTGTCGTCCCTCTTCGCCCACTCCTGTTCCTCCGCGTGCAGCAGCGCAATCATCTCCGGGTCGCCCGTTCCCGCAGGGCACATGCTGTGCAGCACGCACTTCTCTTCGACCTGATCGCATGGCGGCAGCTCGAACCTCAATGGGCACACCACGAGCCTATGCTTCGGACAGGCATTCGGCGTCGGGCACTCGGTGTTGGTGCGCGTGCAGATCATTGACCGGGATACCGATTCAGCAACACACAGATTGAATCGACCATCGTCATGGTGGCGATGCGCAGGAAGTAGATTGACTGGACATCGGTGCGAACCGAGGTAACGGCGTAGACCGCCATGTCGGTGTTCTCTGTGGCGACATTCCTGGGCGAGTACTGCGGGTCGAAATCGATGGATACTGGCTTTGGCACACGCAGCGCAACCATCTGATACCGCTTGTCCGCGACGTATCGCTGCCCATCCAGCGGACCACCGACGCATAGCATGCGGATCTCGTGTTCGTTGGGCATCGACACGTCAGATCACCTTCACCAGGCGCACGCTCGGCCCCTGCTCCGCATGCCACTTGACGTGCACCATCTCATCCTCCACACGAATGTGCAACTCGTCGATGTTGCGGCCGACGTGCTGCATGAGGGTCTTGGCGTGCAGATTGAGGTCGCGCACTTTCTCGTCGCGGCGGCGCTTCAACGCGCTGATATTCTCGTCCATCGCGTTCAGTTCAGCAGTGATCGCGGCGTACTCCTTCGCGGCTACGCGCATCTCGTCGTCTCTTTCGCTCATCTTGATCGGTATCCTTCAGTTTGTTGGTTTGGACAGAGGTCCAATGAACAGCCCTTCGCAGTCCACCGTGTCGTACGTCATGTCCATGCCCGTCACGGTGATGTAGGCTCTCCCCATGCTGCCGTCGTGGAAGACGATGTGCCAGTTGTCCGGCTTGCGTCCTTCGATTGAGCCCTTGAACCAGTAGTAGCCGTCGGTGGTCGGAGCGCGCTTGGCCTTCAGCACCTCATCGCCGACGCGGAACTGAGGTAATAGTAGGTCGCGGACTTGGTCTTCGGCGGTCACTTCCACTTCTCCACCGTCGCCTTATACCCGTGAGTACCGACCGCGTCCAGGTCGGTGATCGGCTTGCGCTGAGCGATATTCGCCGGCACCAACTCGTCGAATATCCAGTTGTCGTTCTTGCCGCAGGTCTTGATCGCCGCGACGCCGGTCGTGCAGACGTCTGCTGGCCTCCAGGTGCAGCCACAGGGGCAGGCGTGGCTTTTGTGGTCGGGGTTACTCCACCCTTTCGCCTCATCCGGCGCGTCGATGTGTTGACGGCCACAGTTCGGGCAGTAGAGGATCATGGGAATGGGGGTTTCGGACATCAACTTTGCTCCTTTTTCCTTTTCTGAGTGCGTCCCTGACGATCTCTTCGTGATCGCCACGTCCGCACTGGCAAAATAACACTAAAAATCCGGTTTTTCAACGACCGTTCATCATTTTGTTCTGCCGAACGACCTCTTCCGCATGCCGCCGAGCCCGATCAATCTTGTTGGGGTCGTACTTATTGCCGAAATTGCAGTTTTTTCGCGCCTCGTGGTACGACTCGATCATCTCAAAGACCTTTGAGTCTCTGCCGTAGTACGCAATGTCGTCCGCCTTCGCATTGTTGTCGTCCAGGCAGAGTGTCTGGACGTTGACGTCGTAGCTATGACCGCCTTTCGCCTGCGGAATCACATGGTCCATCGTCAGGTTCGCACGCGATCCGCACTTCAGGCAGCGGTGACCGTCCCGTTCGAGGATTCGGCGGCGCTGGGTGGCGGTGATGGAGGACATGGGACGAGATTATCACGGCTTGCATCGGTAATCAATTGCCTGTATAACGTTCCCTCATGAACCTTGAAACACTTGTTGCCCAGTTGAAGAGGCGCTGCGCTGGCAGCAACCAGAAGGTGGTCGCCGCGGAGATGGGCATCAGCAACAACTACCTGAGTGTGGTCCTGCGCGGCAAGCTGGAGCCGGGACCGAAGATCCTCGACGCGTTGGGGCTCGAAAAACGTGTTTCCTACGTGGAGAAGAAGGCGTGACCAGCGACCGTCAAGCCCATTACCCCTTCCTCCTCAAGCACCCCTTCGTCGCCGGCATCCTGTGCGGCCTCGTGATCGAACTGGTCTATCGGTGGTGTACGTCATGACAGCCTCCGTCAAAGCCCTGTCTTCCCGCATGAAGACCCTCCTCGCTCAGTACGCCAAGACCTACACGCCCGGCAAGCCCATGCACAACGTCACGCTCGACGCGACGCACGGCATCCTTACCGATGCGCAGGACGTCATCGGGCAGCAGTCGGACCTGATCTCGCACATGTCCTCGTGCGCCGACTGCGCCGACGATATGGGATCGTGTCAGGTAGCGCAGGGGTTCATGACGGCGCTTTATCCGGAGGGGTTGCGAGACGCAGGATCTTCGGCGTGACTTCCCAGACTGTCACCGTCATCGTCGATGGTAAGCCGCAGCAGCGCGAGATCGACCACATCTCATACGAGCAGGACATGAGCCGTGATCATCGCTGGCCGGAGGAGTTTCCGGTGCTGTATAAGGGCGAGAAGCTGGTGCGGACTATAACGGGGGAGATGATCATCGTGAGGACGGGCGAGTGACCACCCTCACCCTCTACACCTACAACTCCGATACCCGCGTCGCCCAGTTCAACTCGCGCTTCGACCCGGAAATCTGCTTCACCCTGGCCAACGTCACGTCGGCGCAGGCGCTGTTCATCAATAACACGATCCGCGAGATGGAGAACGCCGCGTACCAGGCGTCGCTGGCGCAGGTCGAGAGGACCATCGCGGCGATGCGCGGGTATGCGCCGACGTTGCCGGTGCAGGAGTGGGTGGAGTGAGACCGTACCGAGGCCCACACCCGAACTGCACCGCCTGCCGCGGCGCTGGCGTCATAGGCACGCCTGGCGTTCGATGCCTGCACTGCGAGCTGTTCTGGATCTCACGGGACTTTGGCTTGGCCAAGGCAATGCAGCAGGGGCACCTTGACGCGGGACTCATCTATGAGGACGACCTGCCCAAAGGGATGGCCGATACCGACTACGAGATATGGTTCGCGCGGTCGGTGCTGGTCGACGGGGTGCGGATGGGGCCGAGGTGGCCGTTTATTGAACCGAACGAAGTGAGGGCATAGCGCATGCCGATCCACTCACGCAGCCCCAACGTCAAGAAGTGGCCCGGACCCTTCGCCGATCCCGGCCCATCGACATCCCCCTTCGAGCGAGACTGGGCGCGGATGTACCTGGCGCTCAAGAGCTTCCATAGCGAGCAGTCGCTGCGCGTGATCAACGACCTGGAGTGCGGCAAGGAAAGCGCCGAGCAGACGATCAAGAAGTGCTTCGACTATGCGCGAGCCAGCAAGGGGAAGTTTCCATGAACGTGTCATTGCCCACTCCTCCCTGCACCGCGAACGAGATCGTCGTGATCTACTCGACGCAGTGGGGCAAGTACTGGGAGGCTGACGGCAACGGATACACGAACGATGTGGATCGTGCTGGTCGGTACCACTTCTACGACGCTGTCCTGCGCACGCAGGGATGCGGGCCGGAGAAGGGGTTGCAGATACACAGGGTGGTGGAGAAGCGAGCATGAGATCGCAGCACGACGAAGACGAAGACCCCGAGGACATGGAGATGCCGTGTCCTTGCCCCGGGTGCGGCAGATGGGTCGAGCTGAACGCGATGCGGGAGCTGCGCCTGTGGGACCGCGCGCCCAAGATGGTGTGCGCGGGGTGCTACGAGGGGAAGATGTTCGAGCTGCGCGAGAATGAGGCGCCGAATAGGATATGAGTGTCTGTCTGTGGGTCCACGCCCACTACGCCGCCGCGTTGTTGTCTGCGGTAGCGACCGGACTCGTATCGGGTGTGGGGATCGTGAAGATTATCGTCGCCACCTGCCCAATTGACGAACCGAACGAAGTGAGAAAATGACGAACGATGAAGAAGATTTCGGTCTGTGGGTTCGCCCATGAACGGCCCGCACACCGCACAGATCGACGCGGCCTTCCTCGCTTGGATGAAGACGCTGCCCAAGGGCAACCAGGTGATCATGTGGGACGCCATCGACAAGGGCGTTCGATCTTACACGCGGGAGGCGTTCTATGCGGCTTACGAACTCGGCTACACCGAGGGTGTCACCGCGTACGAAGGCGGGGGTATCGACGAATGATCACGCCAACCATTACCGAGCCTGAGCTATTCTCCTACGGCTTCGCCACCTACGTCTCGATCAAAGATCCGCTGAAGAAGTGGTACGAGCATCCGACGTTCGGCAGGCTGCATGCGTTGCCCACGCATCGGCAGCTGCTGGATCATGTGTTCAACTTGGCTGTGAAGAGAGCGCCCAATCTACTGTAGCGAAGGCTTTCCGTCTTCCGCTACTACCTGCGCCGCCAACCACTGGCCGCTCGCCATCTGCCCAACAACTACAACGGCCTCCCTAGCGTCGACCGTCAGTTCGCCGTCCTCCGCGATCATGTCTGTAATCTCGACGTGCTCGCCAGTCGCCAGGACGACACAGTTGTGAAGGAGGTCGACGTGGTCGATGTCTATCTCGTACATGCGTGCATCGTAACACCGTTGGTGCGATGGGGCACCCCGTACGGTAGCGCCCAGACACGGCGCATGCGCTGAGCGCAGGGTGATGATTGCTGCCACCCTGGAGAACGCCGTGACCTGCCTGTCTAACCACCACCTCGCCGATCATCGGCTTGTGTTACCCTTCGCTGTGTCCGGTCCCGTACGCAGCGTTCGTATCCATCATGCCCAACCCCATCGATCCGCGAGTCCTCAACCGCATGCACAACGCCATGCGGGAGACTGGGTACTTGTGTGGATCTCTGGTGACGCCGCGGCAGATGATCTAGGCGATGGAGTCTGAGGGGCTCGTCGTGACGGTGAGTGGGGCGGCTACTGTGGTGCGGAAGGTTGTCGCTAAAGACGATGGGTATGGGATGTAGAGTGAGGGGCTGGTCTTGTTTGTCTTTGGGCCGAGCGGAGCGAGGGGATGACGTTTACCGCTCAGTATTAACTTGCACGGCGATGACTCGTATCGCCGAATTGCCCAATGGAAACAGCGCTTTCAGGTTGATCGCGTTTTGGAAAATTCGGTTGCACTTGGCCCAATAACAACGAAGGCCCCTTGCGGGGCCGACGAGGATCTTCGGTGATCAATGGCATCTCGCTGATGGTCGCGACGGCACGCCGTCCACCACCTTACTTGAAGCAGCGCAGGGCCGAAGCGAGAGCCTTTTTCCTCCAGCCGTAAGTCGTGCTTTGGGCAGGCGGGTAGCGCTGAGTGGCTCGTTCCATCAGCGTTGGTCCTGGATCGCTACGTCTAGCTACCTGAACGCGTCTCGGTTGCGGACAGTTCCTGGTAGGAACTGTCCCTTCCGTCTAGCTGATGGTCGGAGGTTTAATGCTATCGCTAATATGGCGAAATGTCAATCCCTCTTCACGCGTTCCGCTTCTTTCATCGTGATGATCGCGTTCGCCGCGTTGAGCGCCGCCTGGGAGAACTTCATGGCGTCGTTTGAGTCTTCCGCCGTAGCGGCCTTGTCGATCAGCTTTGCTACCTGTTCTTTGCTCATTGGGTTCTGGCTCCAATAGTGTTTAGGGTGTGTCCCGTGTAGCCGGGACCACGCTGCACTGGTCTCGAATAACTACGACCTGATCATGGTCGTATGTCTGGCACCGGAATGCGTATGAGGAGTATCGTTTGGGATTGGGGTACTTGTCAAGGCGACATTTTTTATTTTTTGCGGCACTGATCGTGGATGGTTGTACGGCGGGGGTCGAGGGGAGCGCGGCGCCGGGTCCAAAAACGAGTCACCGGGGCCATAGGGGGTGTCGGCACGTCAGTATATCATAAATATGTCGATATGACAAGCATAATCCGACGAACGGTCATTTCGACAACATGCCTACCGTTCGTCGGCTAGTGCTTGACGCTGTATGTCGAATCGACAATACTAGGCACACAGTCACTCAACGCCAGGCAGACATACCATGATCGCAATGCTCCTCATCATCCTAGTAGCAGCAGTGTTCTGCGGCATCGTTCTGGTCATGGACGCACGCGCAGCAGACAGCCACTACGAGGCATTGAACAAGCTGCAGGCTGCACGCCAGCTGCGCCGCAACGCCAATCGCTAACAGGACACACAGCGCCATGACCACACCACACAATCACCCTGTAGTATTCGGCCGCAAGGTCGACGGATGCGCACGTTGCACCGAACTCAAGAACGGTGCCGCGCCGATCATGTGGGCATCAACACGTCGCAAGCAGGATGATGCGCGCACGATGGCAGCGATTCGCGCGCACGACTGCAATGTGTCACGGTGCGGACCTGTCTGCACAGTGTTTGAATGGTAGTAATCGTCTAAACGCCAACAACAAACAAGGATCAACAAATGACAACCAAGAAAGTGTACCAAGCCATAGCATCCGCAGTGCAAGCGCGCACCAGCTGCGCCGCACGTAACGATCATGGCCGCTGGCATGAATGGGTAGTCAAGCACCAGGATCATGCCGACCAGATTGTCCGCGATCATCTTCCGTCCGGTAGCGGATTCGACAGCGCAACAAAGATCGACTGGGACAAGACAACGGCGGATAGGCTGGTGTTCATCGCCCCGTTTCATCATATGGACGATTCAGGCTATGTCGGCTGGACCGATCATAACGTCACTGTTCGCGCATCGCTGGTGCATGGATTCGAGCTGCGCATTTCTGGCCGCAATCGGAACGAGATCAAGGATTACATCGCGGATACGTTCCACGCTGCGCTGTCTGCCGATGTAGCGGAGTAGATTCTCCGCTCGTTCGCTGTTATCCCGTCGCTCCGCTCCGCCAAAATCAAACGTCAAGGATCAACACGATGAAAAACCTCACACGCGGCAACATCATCCGCCACTATGCCGGCGCTGCCTTGTGGTCTAGCACCGATGGCGAAGACTGCACGCCGCTGGACGATGGCCGCAACGAAGACGATATAGCGCCGGAAACGCTGCAGCAGATGCGCGACGACTGCGCCGATTTCTTCCGCGCCAATCGTCGCCAGCTGCGCGAGACTGGCGCGGGGCTGGATCAGCACGCGCATGATTTCTGGCTGACGCGCAATGGCCACGGCGCTGGCTTTTGGGATCGCGGCTATGGTCCGGTCGGCGATGCGCTTAGCGATGCGGCGAAAGTGTATGGTAGCGTCGACCTGTATGTTGGCGACGATGGGCTGGTGCACGCATGAACCGCACCCTAGAACAGCGCATCAAATTCGACGCTGGCCTATCGATCGGCAAAAGCCTGGTCTTGCTCCAGCACCAGGACCGTACACGCCGCGCCATCGTCGACATACGGCCGCGCGGCGCGGTCTACGTCTTGCCGATGCCGCGGTACGAAGATATGTACAGCTGCTGGTCGCGCGTCAAAGGCGATGCGTGTCCGACCGATCCGAAAGCTGGCGTCATCGTGTGGGGCGCGCAAGATCCGGAGCTGATGAAGCAATTTGACGGTGAAGTGAAAGCGACAATCGAGCTGCGCTGAAACATTGTCCGAATCTAACATTGACTCTCTGTGTTGTTAATTCGACAATAGGCCACGGTTTAAGAACGAGGAACACAGCATGAAATACGAACCCGGCCAGACGATCCGCTACATTTCGTATGGCGAAGTGAAAACCGGAGTCGTCGCGCGCATCGGCGCCAGCGGCATCATCTTTCTGACTACTGGCCGCTTCGTCTTTGCGGCTAGTGTTGTGCCGGATAACGCGCCATGAAGATCCAGCTTGAAGTACTGGAAGGCGCCAGCCTCACCGAAGCCCGCGAATGGATCAAGGACTGTGACTGGCCGGATCTTGAGTCGGACGAAGTCGATGGAGATTACGCGCGGGGTGCATCGGCATTATGATGGGGGATTGGTAGCGTTTCTTGAGGCGATTGGGGTGCAGGGATGAACACGCATCGTGCTATTCAGTTGTCCACATTGTCAGACCGCGCCGCGTCCGAACGTGTGCGCTGCTTCATCAATGCCAGCAGCGCGGCCAGGATCGGCAACAGGAACGCCTCCCTGTACTTCTCCGCACGAGCACGCCAATGGGAGGCTATCCGTATTCGGGCGGATCGTAGGCTGATAAACGGTAGTTGACGCACTGTCAAAACGACATTATTCTATACGCACAGTCACCAACACAGAAAAGGAAACGCAAACCATGTCACGCCAAAACGCCCTCGGCCGCACCAACACCGCAGTATGCACCGTTGACCAGGTGACGCACGTCACCTATCACAAGACGGCCGTTGTCAGCTTCAACGCCGACAAGATCACACTGCGCACTGGCGGCTGGCGCACTATGACTACCAAACTGCGCATGAATCAGGCGTCGAATCAGTACGGCTTGGGCTTCGTCGTGTCGCAAAAAGATGGCGACTGGACCGTCACGCTGCGCAACACCGGCAAGGTGCTAGCATTCAGCGATAACGAAATAAGCTTTCCGCGCTACGGCTGAGCCATGAAAAATATCCTCCTGCTCTGCCTCGTCTTATCCTTCTCCGCGCACGCCCGCGGCGGCATGTCCAGCGGCCACGCCTACACAGGCATGCCGTCCAGCACCGTCCGCACGCAGCGAGCGCCGAACTTCGAGTTCGCGCCGATGCGGCGCAAGCGGCCGAATGATCGCGGGTCGGTGCATCTGCACGAGATTCCGCTCAGCACCGAGAAGCGGCTGCATCGGGAAGGGCTGGATAATACAACTGCGGTGTTCATCTAGCCTAGCGCTGTACGTCACTTCGTCCCATACTGATCACCGCTGCACCTAAGGGAGTTTGCCCAATGAACAGCAAGCTGCGCTTCGCCTACCACGACCACGGCAGTTGCGACAAGCGTATCTGTCCACGCTGCGCGATCGCACTGTGCATCCGGATGGCTCGCCGAGCTGGCCGACACATCGAGCGCCGCGGTGCGCACCACTATGCGATTTTTTGCGGCGGATTGAATATCCGCATCATTGAGGGCTTAGCGTCATGAACGTACCGGCCGTTGTCCTCGTCCACATCGCCGAATCGATCCGGCGCCATGTGCCCGATGAAGCGCAGCGGCTTGCGCTCGCGGATGATGTGTCGCTGATCCTGGATCGGGACGAGGCTGCAGCGTTCTGCGACTTGGTGACTGCGCCTGCGGATGAAGTGTCATGAGCGCCGATGTTCTGTTGTGGGTTGCTGGTGGGTATGTGGCGCTGGTGTCCGCGTTGATATGGCGCATCGCTTACCTTGCGCCTGGCGCTTACCGCAACGTGCAAAAGGAGGATGGGACTTACCCCGAGTAGCGCTGTAACTTCTATTTCTAACAGTGCCTTGATAGGCGAGGAGTGTGCATTGCCCAGGTGACTACCTGCGCTTTACGTCGAATCTCATGAAGTGACCGTTTCGCCGCGCTGCTTCGCTCTACGCCCAATTGATCCGGCGCGTTGAGTCCATCCAAGGCTGTAGCGCGGTTTTTTCAGGGGCCTGCCGATTTTGTCGGTGGGCCTTTCTCGTTTTCTGGCGGTTTGGGATGCCGCGAGTCGCTCAGATTTCACGCAGGGTCGTCAGGTGAATTAGATTCATCCGAAAACTTCAGGTGAATTAGATTCACCTGAGACGATCTGCACAGTTTTAGGCTTTAACTGTGCAGCATCCGCTTATCCGCCATGCCGGATACGCTTATCCGCCATGCCGGATACGCTTTTTGCGCTTCAGCCCAGTCGCTGCCGCGGGATCTGCGCTCTGTGGTGACTCGATGGGCGCCGCTTGCGGCGTAATATCGATTGCCGTTTGCTGGCCAGTGGTCACATCGATGGCGCTGCCTTCGATGATGTTTCCGCTACGATCGATGGTCCTTTCCCAGTCGCTGGACTGCATCGGCTGAGCGCTCAAAGCAAGCACGCCTCCGGTGATATTGATGCCTGCTTTTGCGTTCTCGCGATACTCTTCGGGACGTGACGCCTTCAGCAGCAGTTCATGCAGCCGAGAATCATAGATTTTCTCGTAGGCGATGATCTCGTCTTTATTGCGGCCTCCGATCAGCGGTTTGTCGGTGCCTTCGAGTGCGCGGCGCCTGGCTTCTTTGACTAGGGTTGTGTCGATGCAGAGTTGCTTTGCTTCTTCGTAGGCGGCGCCGAAGGCTTCGTCCTCCTTCGCGTGGCTCATGATCGTGGCGCCAGTCACCCCGACTTTCTCCGCGGCCTCGTACATGAGCCCGGATCGCACGAACTCCTCCAAAAACTGGACCTTAAGGTCGTTCGTGAACTTCTTTTGACCGCGCCAAACGAAGACTTTCGTCTTATCGACGGCCTGTTTGGCGCCGGGGCGCGTCGGATCTCGCAAAAGTTGAGCTGACATTGGCCCAGTCTAGCGATTCGGGCGGGCGTCCGCGATGACAAACCGATGGGTTTAGCCCCGACCTCGGCTTCCACGAGTTACCCCATCTTTCCCGCGCCACTTTCCTGTCAACCGAATCACCCTCTAATAAGTTGACAGCCCACAATCCTGTCAACCGAAAGGGTCTCGCCCAGGTATACAGCCGCCCAACTCCACCTACCGCCCATCGGAAACACTTAAAATCAGCCTCTTTTATTCCAACACGGTATAAGAAAACAAAAACCGGCACTTTTCCTATCTAAGGAACAATTTACGACAACCCCCTAATTGAACACTGTTTAGGAGACTTTTTCCTCCGGTATTTATTAACCTTTCTTACCTCTAAATCCTATATAAATAAGGGGTAAGTAGGACAGTCTGGGCTAATACGCAGTCATTGTAGTCGCTTGGAAAAAAAAATTTCCAAGCAATCACTTCGTCTGCGTATTAGCCCACACGATCTCTCCGACGCCTTATTTATATAGGATTTAGAGCCCTAAATTGTTGTCACTTGCCCGAGGAAAAACCTGCAAGTGACCTTTTCGACCGAGATTTGACATCGCCACACATTGCGTGTATAGAGCGACCAAAACACAGACCTCAAGTCCAGCCAAGTGGGCCGCGATTCATTCCAGCCCACAACAGACACCACCCGGCACCACGATGTTACCAGTTGGGCTCAACTCTCATAATCCCTTGCTGACTCCACACAACGCTAGTACTATCCACACAGGTCAATCCATACAGGCACTACTCAGCCAATGACAATAAAACAGCCGAACGACAAGAACCGAACGACGCAGCAATGCTCGATAACCCTCCCCAAAGATCAGTACGGGCGCATCGTTTTTCTGGCCACACGCCAGCACCGCCCTGTCTCCAACATGCTGATGGTCGCAGTGGACTACTACCTGCAGCACGCTCCCGAGGCCACACAGCCGTGAAATACAAGAGTCTTCTTCCCCATACCACTGACGAAGACGACAAGGTGTATACCGTCTACAACCCGGACGGCCGAACCTGCTCCCATCGTCATAATTCGACCCAGCGCGCCGAGCTGTGCCTATCCAAGTTGGAGGACCACAAGGGCTTTCTGGTGGGGCTGATCAAGAGGGGAAAGGTTTGCACCATTGATGGTGTGCCGATCAAGGGTCCACTCGGTCCTGTGTGGCACCTGGTAGGAGCGAACGCCGGCTTGGCTGGCAGGGTCAGTTCCACGCGCGAGCCGACGCCCTGTCCGCCGCCCACATTCGATGACTGACCCCTCGCCTGCCTGCACCCACCTGCGTTCCGACCTCCTCCAGTGCGGCAGGCTGCATCGCGATCAAACCGATGCCCAGCAATGCCCCGCTATCCAGCGAACCCGCCTGCCCTACCGCGCGGTCTTCCTGAGCAAGCCGGAGTCGCTCCTGCACGAAGATCCCGAACTGGCCCAGCCTATCGAGTGGGCGCCCGGCGTTCCTGCCGTATGGATTCCACAGGATGACACCATCGTCGACGCGCGGCGCAGGAACGAGATCGCCGAGGTCAAGCGCCAGGGCAACATTCGGCGCGACGCCATCAAGACGATGCGAACCGAGGAAAAGCAGTTCCTGGACTACGAGCGCCTCCAGAACTCCCCGCATGGCGCCCACTTCAAACAGCCCCACAACGAGCCCCACAATTTCACCGTGTTCCTGGTCGATCCCAAGACCGCGCACAGCAAGCTGTTCATCGTTAAAGCTGTGCGTCCGGCGCACCTGTGGCACCGTATGGACGCTGCCTTCTTCTTCCCGGCGCGCGACGCCTACGACCATTTTCTGGTGCAGGGCGCCGATCCTCGCAGCATGACATCCTGGATGGCGCCCGGCATGATGCCGTGCAAGTATAGCGGCGAGATGACGGACAAGCGCCGCGGGGTGCGCCACCCCTTCGTTTTACTGGGCAACCAGCACTGTTTTTCGTGGAGGGAACTGGAAGCCGGCAACAAGGAGCGCCACTTCTTCCGCGTCAGCCCCGAGTACTACCTGCGCATTGGCCATAACGACATCGTAGAGATGCACATAGTGCTTGACCGCCATACCGACCCCATCACGCTCAGCAAGCCGATAGCCTGCTGCGGTAGCCGCTTCGAGCTGGGCGCGTGGCTTTCGGACAAGCGGCGGCGCAAGCATATGCCCCCTTACTTTCACCTGTCCGAGGAGTTTACCGACGTCCGGATCAGGGACGTGATCGACAGCTGCCAGCACGCCGATCCTGATGCTACTGGCGGCATCCACACGATGTACAGCTTTCGCCGCAAGACCGAGAATCACGCGTGGCTAGGCTTCTACAAGGCGCCGCACGCTCCGCTCTACCTACAGCAGACCGACGGCGGCCTGGGCAAGCGCCTCAAGAAGCTGCAGGACCAGCGCGAGAACATGACACCGCCGCGTCCTGATCCCGACTACGAGTTTGCCACGTCGATCAGTTTTGAGTACTTCGCCCAGAAGATGACCCAGCACTACGCCCTATTCACGCTGGGCGGCGGCAAGAAGATGAAGGGGGACGGGCAGGACTTGTCCCGCGGCGAGTTTCAGCAGGAGTGCGACACCTTCTACGAGGATATCCAGTGGCTCAACGCGCATTCTGAGAACTGGGAGGGGAGTTTTCACCATATCCGATTCTCCAAGTTCGCGAGCCGATGCCGCCTGGTGGCGCACATGTACAAGGGCCGGTTGATGCTGTGCGACAGACCGATCGGCAACATGGTCTTCGACGACTGCAAGAACGGCTTTTACATATCAAGAGGTTGAGATTATGCAGACGATGAGTGCGGCTCATAAATATGACAACGAAACATGGGGCCAGGACGCGGTCCACAGTGGCTGCATTTATTGCGGTCCATCGGGTATGACGCCGGAACTCTACGCGCGTCTCTGGTGGCGCATGCGTAAGATGCGCCTGGGCCATCCAAGAACGGTGTTCGAGGTGTGGGGCAGCTACGACTACAAGCGCGCCAAGAAGCCCGAAATACGCTACGCCGATAGGCTGTCGATCATCAAGGATTTCGGCGGCCACGAAGTGTTCGACAAGGTAGTATATCTGTGGCGTATCTATGGCCAGCAGGAGAAAGACTGGAAGATGCCGGGGATGAGCGAAGAACACATTGCGCTCGCCAGGGAACTACCAAAATTCATTGAATTGGTGCCGCGTCCATGACTGACCGTTCGTCTGCTCATCGTTCCAGCAACTGCGGTCTGGTGCCCATAACGACAAGGTCGCACCGCAGGAACGTCACGTATACGAGACCGTACGCCAGGAAGCGCAGCGATTGGGCCTGTCGATCAGCGAGATTCGGCGTCGTCGTAACAGTTGACACTCCCGTTGTCACTATGACATAGTGACACCACACACAGAAAAGGAACGCAGGAGCACCCCGATATGACACGACTATTCACCCGCCACGCCACCACAGTCGAGTTCCTCACCGCCTGCGCCCAGCGCAACTGGGCGACCGACACCGCGCGCTACGATGCCGGATGGGACCATATCGCGGTCACATTCAACAAGGGCAACGCCTATGGCCGCTTCCTCTACAACGTCGTCAACGGCCGCTTTTTCGGCTCGGTCGTGATCGGCAAAGCGCACGCCGAATTCTCCAGCGACGATCAGCTGGACGGCGAGCCCTGGTTCGACGAGCTGCTGTCGGTGTGCATGCGGGACGAGGTGACGGCGTGAAAATCGTCAACACCGACAACCACGGCGGCGACTACCCCGACGAGAAGTTCCTGCAAGTGGGCGACTACCCGCTCGGCTTCTCGATCTACGACAAGGACTACGCCGATCGCATCTGCGCTGCCCTCAACAGCCACCCGGCCGCGGACAACTTTCCACGGTTCTACAAGGTCGTCTCCGACGACTACAAGCTGCAGCCGGGGTTCGAACCATGAGCGTGACAAGATGGAAGGACAATATCCGGCGTCGTGCCGCGCCCCTCAGCATCGCCCAGAAGCTCGCACGGGCGGAAGTAGCGCGTAGGCGCCAGTGTCCTGAGTGCGGCGCGCTTCGCCCAAGCCTCCGGGGCAACGTGGGCGAGTATGGCCCATGCCGCGTATGTACTCCCGGCGGAGGCTGTCACTGATGATCTTCCACTCCCTCCACCAATCCCCAAGCGCCCTCATTACCCTCACGCTCGCCGAGGTCGAAGCCATCCGAACCTGCGCCTCGATGCACTACGACGCGAAGTGCAAGGCGTCCGCCGAATGCGGCGGCTTCCTGTGGGGCTGGCGGACTGTGTTCCAGTGGGCCGAGCAGGAGAATGAACCCTGGGCCACCGTCACCACCACCTTCCGTGAATGCGACACAGTCCTGAAGATCCTCGAATTCAGTTGTCCCAAGGTCGACTACGCCGTGCGCCGTAGGCTCAGCCGCTTCTTCTGGGGCGTGTGCGACACGCTCAACAACAGCGTCACGACAACGCAGCACGAGGAAGTATGAACAAGGAACTCATCCTGGAGGCCCTGACAGTGGCCAGGGACGCGATGGACATGTCCGACCCGTGCTTGCCCGCGGGGTCTTCGACCGAGACCGTCGTGCGCGCTGCGGTCACACAGGTTGATGAGGCCATCGCCCATATTGAAACGATGTCTAAGATGGTCTCGCCGGAGGAGGCAGAACTCAAGGAACTACGTGACTACAAGCGCACTGCCGCTGCACTGATGACTCAGGGATCAGCCAAGATCAACGACCTCATCGAGCAGAAGACCCTGCTGCGTACAGCGCTTGTCGAAGCCAGATCAGCGCAGGACTACGCCGTGTCGTATGGGCACCTGCCAGAGGCTCGGGAGGATGTTGTTGCCGCATTCGAGCACGCGGACATGCTGCGCGAAGAAGCGTTGCAGAAGGTGCCGGCATGAACACCTGGCAATCCTTCGCCACCCACTGGCCCACGATCCGCAAGACCGTCAACGGCATGGACCCGAACGCCGAGGCGACGTGCGCCGTCCTGGTCACCAACAACCTCAACGCGCGCAACGCCGCCGGCTCGATGAGCCACGTCTGGTGGGCCGTGCCGCACCGCGTCGAGCAGTCCGGCAAGCACGCCGACAAGGGATCGGTGATGGGCTGGGTGGAGAGCGGCGGATCGGTGTACAACCTGACGCACTTCATGGAGATCCGCGAGGTGAGCGAGCCCGATGTGACACCCAGCATCCACGTCGTTGAGTACGGGGACACACTGTCGAGCATCGCCCAGCGTTACGGTGTGTCGGTGGCGCTGCTGCTCCAAAGGAACATGATCGCCGACCCAGAGATGATCTACATCGGCGCCAAGCTGAGAATACGATGAACCACACCGACTGCATCACCAAGATCAACACCCTGCTCGCCCCATACAACACGGAGCTGCAGCCCATATTCTCCTTCACTGGCGATGCTCCGCAGCGCATCGCGGTCTGCACGTCGAAGATCGACGCCAAGAAGCGCGGTCAGCCGAAGATGCTGTTCGCCACGTTCTGCCCGTTCTGCGGCGTGAAGCTGTGAGAACGTACGCACTGCGCGAACCTTCTACCGGCTACTATATGCCGGCGCGACGTGGCCGCGGGTTCACGAACGACGAGCCAGTCAAGAGTGGCGGCTACTGGGGTCCGCGCTTCTTCAAGTCGGAGCACGCTGCGAAGTGCGCGCTGCGTGCCTGGGAGCGGGGTGTATGGATACGAAAGCGCACAGGTTATATGGAAGACTACGGCGAGGAGATCAAGATCAAGCCGAAGGACCACCGGATTGGGCGAGTCGCCGTAGTCTGTTTCTCCCTGCATGAACTGAAGAAGCTGCCCTATGACCCTTGCGAATGAGTTCCTCTGCTGCTGGTGCTGGCTCTACCGCCCAGCATCCATGCTCGCCAAGCGCATCGGCCCGCGCAAGCGTCCGCAGTGCAGGACGTGCGCGGATCGGATACTGAATCGGATCGTAGAGGCAACGAGCAGGCCGCAGCGATTTACGCAGGAAATCGTTGTGGACCGCTCCCGAACGAAGTGAGGCGAACATGAACATCGAACAGGTCAAAGTCGACACGCTCCAAGAGTGGCACCTGTGCGAACCGCCCTGCAACGGTCGTCTCCAGTACAACTATGCTGCGGTCGGCAGCGCATACCACGACGACAGCAGACCAGGCTTTTACTTCTATCCGCACCAGTGCACCAAGTGCTTTGCCAGTTGGTGGCTGCGCGACACCTCGCCTAAGATCTCGTACCGCGAGCGCATCTACATCGGAGTTAGATTAAAGTGACAACCCTCGACCAATCCGCCTGCTACTGCGTCTACTGCGAGACCGTCATCCCCGCGATGCCCGGCCTCCTGCTGCGCTACGTCATGATGGGCCACATCGAGTCCTGCGAAAAGCATCCGTTGGCGCTGGTGCGAAAGGAACTCGGCGCGATGCGGCAGCTGCGCAAGGAAGAGGGCGCGCGACTGCGCCGTATGGTCGTCAGCCTGGAGAACAAGATCGGCGTGCATGATGCAGAGGAGCTGTCCGAACTCGCCGACGGTCTGGAGTGCGGCAATCCGTTGGGGGACTGCGGGTGCGAAGGTATGTGTTTTACGAGAGGTGACGAATGACCGCCCCCAAAGTAGACGAGGCCCTTATCGAGCGGCTGATGGAGTTGGATTCGGCGAGGACGCGAGAGGAGTGGTTTGCCTCCGCTCGCAAACTGTTTGAAGGCTTCGTTCTGCTGACCAAGAGCGGCAAAGCCTTGGGCGCGATGAACTACAAATCGGACGCCGCTTTCGTCGCCGCTGCCCCACAAATGATGCAGGCGATCCGTGCGCTGCTGGCCGAGCGGCAGGCACGGGCGGCGGAGTGCGACCGTATTGCTGATCTGGAAAGCGCCGTCACCGAATTGCGCGAAGCCTTGGACGATGCCGAATCGCATCTTGATTACTGCGGCTGGGGCTCGTTCGCCGGTCAGGTTGATCCAGGACGAGCGCCGCTGGTGCTAAAGTTCCTAAGGGAGCATGGCGTTAAGCCCTTGGCACTGAAGCTCAACCGGGACGGATCGCCAATCCACCCGCTCTATGTCGGCTATGACGTGATGCCGCAGGTGATGCCATGAAGATCGCCGCTTCCCAGGCTGCGGCGAAGGAGGGATGATGAGTACAAAGATGAAACATGTGATCGGTCTGCGCGGCTACGCTATCGGCAAAGTCGGCGAGGACGGGTTCATTCCGGACACGATTGCGACAACCAAACAGCTATCCGCAATGCGCTTCCGCCTCTATCACCCTCGTCAGTGGCGATGGATCCATCAGTATCAATATGTTCGCGTCATAATCGCTGAGTCCCTCAAATGACCAAACCGACCGCCGTGCTTACTCCTTCGATGTCCAGAGTGCTTGCCGAGTACCTGCGTATATTTCTGCCAGGCGTGCAGAACCGGAAGATCGAACAATGCGCTGTAGCCGGCATTGTGGCGACCGACATCATCGCCGGTCTGCTGGCCCTTGCCAACGACCAGGCCCAGGTTGCGGTGAAGTGCGAGACGTGCGGCGGGAAAGGTTATTTCGGGTCGCGCAAGGTACAAGACAGCGAATGCGCTGACTGCCACAACGGCTGGCGCGTGGTTTCTGAAGGAGAAGGGAAGTGAGCGACTGGCGTCTGACGTATCTGCACCAAAGACCGCGCGAATTTATTTGGCACATCCGCCAAGAGTTGGACAAGGCATTGAAGCGCCTAACAGACGAGCGTGCGTCACGCCCCTTGCACGGATTGAAGGGGTACTATCCGAACGACAGGCGCGTGGTTCCTGAAATGTCTGAGAACCTTTACCCGATCAAAGCCGCAATGGACTGCTGCGCGACACAGATTGCGCATCTTGAGGGGCTGATCGCTGAGTACAAAGAACACCACGAATGCCTGGGCGCGATGGACTACCTGTTCCAGCGCGAAATCGACATTGCGATGTGCCGGAGGAAACCATGAACCAAGCCCCTGCGGAAGTGCTGTTGCCGTGAGCGCCTATTCTGATTCTGAGCTGTGGGAGATTTTCGCCGATGCAACACTTGCTCAATGCCCTGTGGCCGATCTTGTTCTGTTTGATTTCTTTGTTTGGCCTCTGGATAGTTAGGAGAAAGCCATGAAGTGTATTTGTTGTGGATCATCGCGATTGACTGGTTCCGAATTGTCGTGGCTTAACTGCAACGATTGCGGCGCTCAATGGGACCAATCCAAGCGCACTGCCGATGCGGTGCCTGAGCGCACTGCTTGTCCGAATTGCGATTGCCCTGAACTGGATTATCGCTGCCGAGGATGCAGCGCCACATTCACCAAGCAGGACTGCAAGACTGCCACTCCCCAAATCGCCCCGGCCGTGCGCGGGGATGAGTCTGACCCCATCGAAGAACTACAGCGCCCCGCACGCGAGGCCAAGTTCGCGGAATTCATCGCGTCAGTGCCGGAGGACGCTGCTGCGCCTGCGGCTTCTTCGGATGAGCCTGACGATCTGGGGAATCTGGAATCCTTACGTGATGCCGCGCATACCGTTCTTGCAGCCTTCGACAACGGGCACAAGAAGCATATGTCGGAAACCGCAATTCCTTATCTTCGTGATGTGCTGGAATCTCTGTCGGAAGCCGATGCCGAAAAAATTCTCGCCCCTCCCGCCCCTGCGCCACTGGGGGAAGATGAGGAGAGGGCGCGGTTTGAGGTACACCGTAGCCTGCACTGGCCGCATCTGACGCGGGAACCGGATCACAGTATCGGTAATCAGGTCGCACGGGACTTCTGGAAAGCCCGGGCCCGACTCGGCGGAAAGCGGAAGCCGCAATCCGACGAGCGGTAAAATAACACTTGTCAAATCGCCAAAGTCGGAGTATCGTTGCACCAGGGATCAACAACGAAGGGACACATACCGATCATGCAGAACCGAATCAACCTCAACGAGCCCGAACTGGGCGCAGTGATCGCCGGCCTGGTCGTGCTGAGCGCGCAGATGCAGGCGAACCCGCAGATCGTCGTCAGCGTGCGGGACATCCTTGGGCAGAACGGGCACTGCCTGCCGCTGTCGCACGTCGAGATCCGCGACCTGGCGCAGCGGCTGGATACAGGGGTGTAGGACGATGATCCATACGAAGACCCACCACAAAACCCTGAACACGATATACGCCTGCGACATACCCGTGCGCCTGGTCCGGATGAAGCAGGAGGCCGTTGATATGGGCCTGTTCAAGACAGCTGCAGCGCTCGATCTGGCGATGGAGCGCGTCGGCTGGGAGCTGGCCGCCAGGCGCGAGAGGCTGGAGGGGGTGTCGTCGTGACCCAAGCCACCCAGACCCTCAAAGCCGTCTCCAACGTTCTCGGCTTCAGCAAGACCTACGAGCTGCCGCTGGCCAAGGGCTACGTGCGCCATTGGGGCATGGCCGAGGCCGTCCGTGAGCTGCTCCAGAACGCGCTCGACTCGGAGTCGCCGTTCGAGTATGAGTGGATTGACCGGGATGACGCGGCCGGCAGCGACCTGCTGATCCGCAGCCGCTACACCACACTCGACCCCTCATCCCTGCTCCTGGGCGCGACGACCAAGGCCGAGCGCACCGACACGATCGGCAGCTTCGGCGAAGGCTACAAGATCGCGCTGCTGGTTCTCGCGCGCCAGGGCTACGACGTCACCGTCTACAACGGCGAGCGTATCTGGACCCCGCATTTTCGGGAAAGCAGGCAGTTCGGCGCCGAGGTGCTGTGCATCAGCGACCATCCGTCGCCGCAGCCCAACGAGGGTCTGACATTTCGCGTCAGCGGCCTGTCGCCGGACGACTGCGCGCAGATCATATCGACCTGCCTGCCGATGCAGCCGGAGTTGGGCGAGACCATCACGACAACGAAGGGCCGCATCCTTCTAGGCAAGCCGGGCAAGCTGTACGTCGGCGGTCTGTTCGTGTGCGACACGAAGATGCGCTACGGCTACGACGTGAAGCCGGAGCACCTTCGGCTTGAGCGCGATAGGCAGACGGTATCGACCTTCGACCTGGCGTTCATAACCAAGGAGTTCTGGTTCGAGTCCGGCCGCCACGAGGCGGTGGGCCAGATGATCGCCGACAACGTGCCCGACCTGGAGTACGGCAACTACAACTGCCCGGAGCTGGTCAAGGAGGTGTGCTACAGCATCTTCCGCAAGCGCCATCCAGGCAAGATCATCGCCAACAGCCCGGAGGAGGTTGAGCGCTACGTCAAGCAGGGCATGACGGAGGTGGTCTACGTTGGCGGCGCCATGTACGGCGCCGTGAAGGAGTCGAACTCCTACAAGACGGAGGTCACCATCAAGCTGAAGTCCCCCTACGAGATCCTCGCTGACTGGCTCAAGCTGAACCGCAAGCATATGCGGCGCGACGGCATCATCGCCTTTCGCAGGCTGATCGAGGACGCGGTCAAGTGGAAAATCTGAGAGACCGGGTGGAAAGGGAGATGCGCATGGAAAATATCAAGCATGATCTGTGGTTCCTCGCCGTCGTCCTGGCGATGATTGCCATGTTCTACCTGGTCGGTGTGCACGTACCGCCAATCCAGTCCCGCGTCCACGCATCGAACAACCTGCACATCAACTGCAGCATCAGCTACGACGAACGCGGCGAGATCGCGCAGTGCGATGACGGGACCGTGTATCCGGTGAATCGGGAATGAGCGTGGACAAGTGCCCAATCTGTTCTGGTGACCGCAATGCAGACACCGCTTCTGTGAGGAAGGCCGTGCATGAAGCGGGCCTGAAGCGCGAGCGTGTTGATCCAGGTGGCAGAGTGCTGACGTTCTATGACGGCGGCGAATTGCGGCTGAGCGATCAGTGCAATACCTGTGACAGCAAGGAAATACTTCATTTTCTGGCGGTGCGCGGATGAACACCAATCTCCCTAAACGCCCCTGGTCTGTCCGCTGCGACACGGAGTCCACCAGCGCCGTCCCCGGCTGGTTCCTCTACAACGCCGACGGCAAGCGCGTCTACATGAACGACCCAGTCGTCCTCACCTACATCCAAGCCTGCGTCGCAGCCTGCGAGGGCTTCGAGCCGGCCGAGCTGACGCCGCGACTGCTTCGGAGGCTGATCGACCAGCTGACGGACGAGCACAACCAGTCGATGGTGGCGCATCTGTTGAGGACGCCGGGATGAACAAGACGCAGCAGGAAGCACTCAAGGCGTTCCAGGCGATGTCGGGCGCTGCCGACCGCGCGGCGCTATCGCTGTTCGAGATGCGCACCGCGCTGATGAGCGAGCATGTGCGCCTAGCGCTCTGGCAGCTCGGACACGGGTTTGCCCGATGGGACAGACGGCCTATCTACCATGTGCGCTGCCGGGATGACGTGGCATGACCACCTACGACGTCATCTGGGCCGACGACGAGAACGCTACCGACTGCGTGCGCATCCAGGCCGTGAGCGCCGAGGACGCGCGACAGAAGATCGAGCGGCGAAGGGACTGCGCGGAGGTACTTCTGGTCGATGAGGTTTTCGAGGACGAACTGCCATGATTCATGTCTATGTGCACTTCGTCGCGGAGGGCGTCGGACTCACCCTCTTGCTGGTTCTGTGGATCAATAAACACTGGTAGGATGACACCATGAACAAAGCGTACGAATTAAAGACCAGTCCTAGCGGTTCCCACGCCTGCAACTGCATCGGCCCCCAGGCGGGTAAGCCGCTGTGCCCCTGCCGCATGAAGAACCTGCGCGTCGTCGATGGCCGTTACGTCGAGGTGATCGACCACGGCCTAGCGGTGAAACTGAGCGACATGACGCGGCAGTTGTTCGACTGGGAGCGCATGGAATGAACACGATCTTCCGTGACCACGTCACCAATACCGCGTTCTTTCTGTCGATCAGCAAGCGGCAGATCATCATGTTGCAGATCATCGACGCCGGCCACTGCACGGTATACGACGACGGTCCCCGGTTTCCGCACTATGTTGGTGCTGGCCGTCAGTTGTGCGAGAAGGGGATGGTCGTGTGGGTGCTGCACGACGTGTCTAAACAGCGTGGGCACTGGGAGTTGACTAAGGCCGGGGAGCTGACGCTCGCTCTGCTGCGCGAGGCCGGATTCGAGTCCGAGTACCCGAAGCAGGAGGTGCCGTACTGGGCCAGGAGAAAGCCGCTTGAAACTGCGTAGCCGCCTGCTCCTCCTCGCCCTCGAACCCCTCATCTGGATCGGCCTGCTCGGCATCCTGCTGTCGGTCTGGGCGTACAGCCTGAAAGAGCAGATGATCAGCGAGCGCCACGCACCTTGAAGACCAGCAAGCTGCCCCGTCTGCCGCGGATTGCGCACCGCACAAAGAACGTCCCGCTGACCCGCTGGGACGTCCGTATCCCGCGCGACCTGGCGCGAGCGGTCGACCTGAAGCTGCGCGGGCCGTACGTCGGCGAGCTGCTGAGCGGCCATCGGCCGGCGCTGATCGAGGCGCTGCTGCGAAGCTGGCTGAAAGAGACGAACGTACTCACGCTGTACCACTGCAAACAGAAAAGGAAACTCACCGATGATGAATATGACGAAAGTGTTTTGGCACGGCTTCAAGAGTGCATTTCAGGTGCTGGGCTACATCCTGCATCTGGGGCGCCGGACGCACCCCGACAACCAGGAGCTGCTGATCCGGCCCAACTACTTCGGCGAGAACCACATGGTGCTGCGTCGCATCAAACCGATCGGCCAGCAGAAGGTGACGCTGCCGTCCGATCCCTTCCTGCGGTCAGCCTGGGCGAACCGGCCGAAACCGAAGAAGGTGCGCGTGCCGATGAGCAGGCGGCATTCTTTGGTCCCCGATCCGTGGTGGTGATGGAGCAGGTGTTCGGTGCGGACTGACAATTTGACACGTCAGATCATCAACCCTATACTCCCACCATGAACAGAGAGTCGCTCAAAAAGCTGATCCAGGACGCGCACCCCGAGCTGCCGTACTACCTCGCCGTAGCGGCATTCGCCAAGCTGATGGGCGTGTCGGTGAGAACCGTGCACCGCTGGCTCGGCGACCCGCAGACCGATTCTGCGGCGACGGACATCCCGCGGCCGGCGGCCATCGCAGCCTGGGTGATGCTGTCGACGAGCGAGATCGCAGCGTCGGCGCGTCGCGCGCTGAAGCGGTACGTCCCCATCGCCGAATGAGCGACGTCCGCACCATAGCCGACCCTCCAGCACCCGATGCTCCACCGCTCGTCGACGAGCGTCTGGTGCTGGAGGAGCGCATGGTGCATATTGGCAGCGTGGCGATCGAGGCCAAGTTTGGCCAGGTCGTCGCCTACGTGCACATGGCCGACATGGTGAAAGGCGGGGACGACATCCGCTACATCCTGGAGTCCCCCGTCCTCTTCAGCAACCAGCTCAAACAGCAGTACCTGGGCGCGGTCAATCTGACGGGATTCTGGATCTTCCGGGTATGCCAGTCCATCGGCGTGCAGTCGTGGGAGGAACTGCCCCGGCGTTTGGGCAGAGTGCGAGTCGACCAGCACGGCAAGATCCACGCGATCGCGCACGTCGGCTCCAACAAGATGAAGAACGGCCGCTCTCAGTGGTTTGAAGTGGATACGGAGATGCGTCAATTCCGCCAACGGATGGCTCTCATGAAGGACAAGGTCTGGATTGGAGCACCCCGATGAGCACCGCGAACCATCACCTAATACGCCACGATATCCTCAAGGCCGACGAACCCACGCCCTGCGACAACTGTCCCACCTACCAATACTGCAAAGAGCAGGAGATGTGCTGCGGGGACTTCCTGCGGTACGTCGATGGTGGGCGCGTCAGGAACCTGCGGCGCGAGCCGAGCAAGTGGCGCTTTTATCTTCTCTTCCCGGGCCTAAAGCCCATCGAACAAGCTATCGTTGTACCCTCAACCACAGAAGGAACCATACCGTGTCCAATGCAGCCGTCAAGCGAATCTACGCCATCGTCGTCCCCGTCGATGTCCCCGCCGGAACTCACCTGGTGCGAGCTTCCACCCCCGCCGCCGCCAAGCGCCATGTTGCCGGCGGTCTGCTGACCGCCTCGGTCGCCAGCCAGGAAGACCTCGTCGCGGCGCTGCAGGCCGGGACCAAGGTCGAGACGGCCGGCGAGCTGCCGGAAGGTGAGGAGACGGGCGATGAATAGTCTCAAGAACCGTGCGGCACTCGTAGCAGCGATGATGCTCGGCATCGGTGCAGTGCCGATGGCTGAACGGACCCGCAGCGGAGCGCCGGAACGCACGCACCGCATGCGCGGTAGCAGGATCACACTCGATCCCGTCCTGGCGATCCACACCGGCAAGGGCAACTTCCTGCGCCAGCAGCGCCGCGACCTCGACATCTCGGCGCGGCAGCAGAAACGCATCCTCAAGGCCGCGCGCCGCGAGCAGAAGGTGGCCCGTGCATCATGAGCGCGAAGCGTTTTGGCTCCTCTACTACCTCCTACGCCGAGGGCGATACCGTAAAGGTCAAAGCGGGCCTCATGAAGGACCGCCAGGGCACCATCGAGAAGATCGACCGCAACGGGCGCCTCTCCGTGCGCTTCCGGTCGCTGGTGGTGCTGTACCGGCCCGGCGAGGTCGAGTCCGCCTGATGGTCCTGGCGCGGCTGCTGCCGGCGGTGCTGATGTGGCCTGGTGCGGCGGCGCTGCTGGTGTGGGGCGTGCACTCGTGCAGGGTGGCGGGGACGATTATTCGGTGATACGTTACTCAATGTTGCCGCATGGAACATTGAGTAACGATGAATAACAGAGGAAAGCAGTACAGCCGTAGCCACGGATGCAGCGATTGTGGGGGCTTGCCCCGCGTTGCAGGAAATCGCTACTGCCGACCGTGCAAAGCTACTCGGCAACGCGCATGGCGCCTGAAGCAGAAACTCAAGCTGCCTTCCGCCACTGCGCCCGCAGATTCCGGCTGATCTCCTTGGACTCGGCCCGTTCGGCGTACATCGCCGTGGCTTCGGCCTTCAGCCCGTGCAGCAAGTGCTGAGACCAGGATCGATCATTCTGCTGCGTTACGGGCTCCTGCTGCGGTGATCGGGAGATGTGCTTCTTCGCCCGGATCTCGGCGACCAGCGTCGCGTGCTTTGAACGCCACATCGCGCGCCAGGCGATGTAGTCTAGGTAGTTGGTAATGTTGTTGGTATTCATGGTCTTACCCTATACACAGTTGAACCGCTTGATGATCGGGCTGATCAGGTCCCGCGGCGCCGGCCCGATGGCGCACGCCGTGAGAATTGGTTCGGGGATTCCTGGGCCACTGTCGTGAAACAGCGCGCAGGGCAACGCCAGGCGCGTGGCTGCGTCGTAGGCGTCATGGAGGTGCCACGGGCGCGGCGCACGCAGCACGAGCCGCGTACCGCTATTCTGGGCGGCCAGGAAGGATTCGAGGAGTTCAGGTTGCAGGCGCAGCGCGTACATCAACGATTGGCATGCCGCATGCGATGCCTGCGCGGCGATCTTGCCGGGCAGCATCCCCAGGTCCGTTCGGACGAGGATCGCGGTCAGTAGTTCGCCGGAGGCGGGACGGTCAATGCACGGGACTATTTGACATTAGGTTCATCGCTATGTCAAGTGGCGCCCAGACCGAGGATTGAACTCGGGACCTCGCGGTTCATCAGGCCGCGCGCTCTGCCGCTGAGCTATCTGGGCGAAAGAATAATGTCTGCAAGCCGCGCTGGAATCATCGACCGATCCTGCGCCGCGTATTTCTGGGCGAACCGGTCCGCTCCCTCCCGCAGCGAATCCTCCTCCAGCGCCATCGAAAGAGCGTAGTCGACTCCGGTATCCGCGTCGCCCATCACCACGACCCCGCCGCTCTGCGCCAGCCTACGCCCCACCAGCTCGCGCTCCAGCGTGTCCGGCCAGACCACACCAGGCTTGCCGGCCAGCAGCATCTCGGTCGAGGTGCCGTGGGGTGAGTAGGAGAGCCAGGCGTCGCACTGTTGGGCGCGGTGCCGCAGGTTGGTCAGACGCGTGGCCATAAATAGCCCTGGTCGTAGGTACGGCGTCAGGTAGTGGGCCTCGATCTGGTCGGCGACCAGCAGCACGTCGGCGTCGCAGTCGCGCAGCGCCGCCAGCATCTCGTCCAGGTGGGCGTGCGGCCGCAGGTAGGCGAACACACGCTTGGCGTGCTTACTGGGCCACGGTTTCTCGCTCACCAGATCGTCGTCCGGCAACCCCAGATACTCGTCGCCCTGCCGACCCTCATAGTGATCCATCTCCGCGTACGTCAGCAGCGCCCGCTTCGCCCCGGAGTAGATGTGCTGCAGCTTCTCGTACGGCTCGAAGCCAAGGTCGACCAGAGCGCCGTTGAGGAGCGTGCAGACGGCCTCCTCGTTGTGGATCAGCGTCGTCTCCGGGATGGTGGACCCGAAGACAGGGAACGCAGGGAACGGCTCGACCAGCGGCGGCACGTCGAATCCGCAGCCGATCACCGTCCGCGGCAAGCCGAGTGCGCGCGCCGCGACCAGCGCGATCGGCGAGTAGTCCGCGACCACGGCGTCGACGTGGTGGTTGAGCATCATCGTCGACCAGTGCTTGATGCGGCGAGACAGCTCCTCCGGGTTGTTGAAGCCGGCGTTGTACAGGATCGTGGCGTGGCTGAACTGCATCGGCAGTTGATGGCCCGGTCGCGACTGCTGTGGCGCATGGAACACGCGGCCGAGGTCCGGCTCCAGGATATGCCGCGCGGCGTGCGTATCGGCGACGGCGAACAGGCACTCGTGGCCGCGCTTGACCAGTTCCTTGGCGGCGATGCGCAGGGACGCGAGGTGGCCGTAGCCGGCGCCCATCTCCCAGCAGAGGAGGATTTTCATTGAGCGCTCATGTCCCGCTGTCTGATCCGGTCGTCGATGGTACGCGGCCATAAGGGAAACTGCTCTGGCTCGGCGAACAGGTCCGGGTGCCCATGAAAGCGCCAGTGGTTGCTTTTGTGCGCGTTCAGGTCATGGCGCAGAACCTGCAAATTATGCTCGTTATTGAGGCCGCTCGCATATCGGCCGTGTAGTGGTATCCGATGGTCCAACGTATGCAGCACGCCTGTCTCCTTCGTCAATCTGCGCGCCTCCTTCAGCAGCTCGCGCATCTTGCTACGATTAGCCCACACCGGAGACGCGACGATGCACCGCTCGATGTATTTGCGGCGCGGATGGCGCATGAACCAGGGCTTCTGCTGCTCCATTGCGCGGCGGTAGCAGGGCAGAGCGTAGCGATAGATGCTCATTTTCTGCCGAACCAATACCGATTGTAGTCGCAATACTGCGACAGATTCTGGTTTGATTGACGTGCCGAAGATGTTTTGGATCTGTTCTCGAGGATCGTATACCTACGATCCTCACAGCTTTTCGACAGCGCTTCTTTCGCTCCGGTTACAAAGAAGAAGTTTGCCTGGTCGACGAGGTGCAGTCGGTCGTTGTTATTGTTCATATCGCTACCTCTAGGTAATCAGCAGTACTGAACACAGGTATCGGCTCCAGGAGTGCCTGCTGCTCAGCCCAGACCCGACACGCCGGACCCTTCGTATGCCTCCATATCCGTGCGCCGCAGCCGCATCGCATGTTGCGCCTTTCACGCTTGGACTGTCGGTGCTGGTCTATGCGCAACTTGGAACCGCAGCGAATGCAGAAGCCCTTGCCGTGCGGGATCATCGTACCATCGGCCAGCGTCCGGTACTTGACAACGTACTCGGCAGGATCTTTAAGCAGGGTGATGCGGCGCCGGCACTTGTACCGGGTGCAGATGCAGCGTACGAGTCGATTATAGCGAGGCATCTCAGAACATATCCGGCACAGCGAACGGCTGCGTCTTGACACCCCACACCACCTGCCCAGGGTTGATCCGTGACGTCTTACAATGAGCGTTTTTGGCCGCCATCCACCACGGCGACACGCAGCCGCCGACGCCCGTGCGGAAGATGTCGCCCTTGACGATGTCGCGCATCTCGCAGGGTGTGGGGTGGCCGTCGATGATGCGTTCGCAGGTCACCAGGGGTTCTCGAACTCTCTGATCGGCAGCGCATGCCAGCCATGCTGAAACTTGTGCAGGACAGTGCCCTCCGGCGCGGGCTGCTTGTCCGCATCGTAGTCGAACTGGGCCAGCACGTATGGATCGACCTCACGGAAGCTGGCATCGACGTATTGGATCAGCGCCATCTTGCCGCGCAGTTCATGCACCCATCCACTCTGCTTGTAGCGCATGCTCATGGCGCCTTCTCCATCGTCTCGAACTCCACCTTCGGATCGAACCAATCGTCCTTCAGAATGTGCCCGACGGCGTGGACGCGCGAATGCTCGCAGCGCACGCGGATCGTGCGGCCCGGCAGTTTGCCCCAGTCCTCCACGCCCGCGATCTCCATGCAGCGGAAGATGAAGTGGCCGGCGTAGTTGCGCTGGTTGACAGCTTTCTTGAAGTCCTTCGGCAGGTACAGCGAGTAGCCGCCGAATCCCTGCCCACTGCCGCCATAGTCCAGGTACAGCCAGCCGCTCAGGCAGCCGTGGTCGGCGGTGCTGAGCGACGTTGATTCGATGATCGCGTTTCGTACTTCGATGGTCATGGTATATCTTCCTTTTCTAGTTGGACGCTTCGATCTATTATAGATCGGAGTGGACGACTACGCTTTGCGATCTTCTGCAAAGCGCACTGCTTCTTTATCCCAGATGATGTCTCGATACCGATAGATCAGCCGATACACCGTCAGCTGATCCTGCATCGTCAGCACCGTGCTCGACTCCAGGATGCGCTTCAGGCGCAGGATGTTCGCGTCGTCGTCCACGTCCGCGGCGATCAGCGCCAGATACTTGGGCGCGCGGCGGTTGAACTCGGTTTGGTTCATGGGAGGTGCGCCGATCATGTCAGTGCAGTTTCCCGATGCGCTGGGCCTCGTTCATGATGCACTCCTTGAAGCTCTCCGAAGCCATGCGGATCGCATCCTGGGGATCGAGGGTGTCCTTGTACTCGGCGCAGTGCTTCTCCGCCAAGGCCGCCGCGCAAAGGAATATTTTTTGACGTAGCGACTCGGTCGTCGGCATCGACTCCGGCGCGATGTCGATGTGGCTCGCGTGGCGCGGATCGATCTTCCAGCGAACGTTGACGCGGAACACACGCTTGCCGGAGTCGAGTAGTTCGAGCGTCACGTCAACCAGTTTCTTCTTCGGACCTAACAAACCGACTGCCTTCATCACCATGACTCCGATCCACAATGGAAAGAATATTACGACTAAAACGAGATGCCAGAAAGGCATCTTGGGAACATATCGACTGAAGAGGAACCCGGTGTTGGCGCCCAATATCAGCCAGACGATGGCGAGGTCAGCGATCACTGATTCGCCATCTCGCGCAAACTGCCGGGTTGCTCCGGATCAAAAAGCCAGTAGATCGGCTTGCCGGCGATCACGTCGAGGATCACCCAGCACACGATCCTGGGCGTCGGGCGCATCGGCAAGACGGGCAACCCATCCTTCATCTCGGTCACGGCTTGTTGTCTCCGAGCAGCTGCAGTACCACGTCACGCAGGCGGGACTGTCTGGGCGACAGATCGATGCAGTCCTGCGAGAGTAACTGAACGATCTCTGTTCTTTCGGCGTGTACGACAGGTTCCTTCTGCCACACAATTGTGGCCGCGATGTTCGCCTTCGCGTCGTGCTCCAGACAATGATTCTTGCACATGCGCGCGGTCTTCGATATCGTCGCGCCGACCTGGCGAACCCACTGCGGTTCGATGGCCTGCAGATACTGCAGCAGTTCGCCACATCCGCGACAGTAGACATGCGCTGCAAACGTCGTCATGGTGCCGCGTCCAGCGCAACAAGCTGGTGCGACCATCGCCCCTTGATGATGCGCTCTTGGCCGTCGTCGAGCACGAGGGTGATCGCGTATCGGTCGACGTAGCGTAGGTCGACGACCTTGGCGTTCTCTTCGCAGCAGAATGCGAGTGGAGCGTCGTCGAGGTACTGCTGGGCTTGGGCGAGTGCGGCTTGTCTGCTCATGGGGTGATCCTCTCATAACAATGTCGTATTGTCAACATTAAAAAACCTGCGCCTGCTTCATCTCGCTCTCGGCCTCCGAATCCACCGCCCACTTCGTCCCGCCGCATATCTTGTCCCACCGCTCTCTGGCGGATGCCAGCAGTGGCAGCACGAAGCACGGCTGGCGCGCCTTCACCTTCGTCCCGTAGCCGCCGTCGTCCCGCATGCGCTCGACGGTCGCGTAGGTGTCCTGTGGGAACCCTGGCGGCAGCACCTCGCCGAGGAACTTCGCCAGTGCGACGCGCGACATGCGGTAATTGCGACCCTGGTTCTTCATCTCCTCCACGTAATCCTCGTACATCTCCTCCTTCGACAACTGCTGCACCCACTTGCTGTGCGTCGGCAGCACGCGGCCGTCGACCAGTTTGCTCAGCCACCACTGACGCTCCGGCGACATCGACAACATCTTTTGGTCGTTCAGCGCCTCGGTGACGGGCGCGCGGCGCACCTCGAAGTCGGACAGGTCCAGGTGCATCAGGTAGTAGAGCAGGTGCTGCCTGCCCGTCTTGTCCATCTGCTTCTGCATCTTCCCGAAGAACGACATGTCCTGCTTGTTCTCCTCGCCCACGTCGAGCACGAAGTAGCGGCGCTCGTCTTCGCCTGCAGGCACTACCCACGCCTCGTTCGACGCCATCATGATGTGGACGCAGCTGCGGGCCTGGCGCGCGTCGATGCCCTTCAGCTCGACCATCAGCGTGTCCTCGGTGACCAACCCCTTCAGCACAGCCTCGTGCTTCTTGTCGCCCGCGTAGAACGCCTCGTCCGCGTAGAGCAAAACGGTGTCGCGCAGATGCCCGTTGAACTGCCCGACGAGGTGGTTCGCGTTGGTGATGTACAGGTAGTGGCGCCCGAACAGGTTGCCGAAGTTCTTGATGAAGAAACTCTTGCCGGTGCCCTTCTTGCCGCGCAGGATCACCGCGACCTCGCCCTGCAGGCCGGGTTGCTGGACGGCGCGCGCCATCCACTTGATCATGTACTCGTAGTAGGTCGCGTTGTTCTTGCAGATGTTGCGCTTGGCGTGCTCCAGGAAGGGCAGGTGGTCGTCGCCGGGGATCGCGTCGCAGGCGAACCCGCGCCACATGTTGTAGACCTCGTCGTTGTCCACGTTGGGCAGGAAGCACATCGACTCGCGCTGGTTGCGCCGAGGGTTGGCGAGCCAGTAGCTCCCGGCGTCCATCGTCAGCGCCTTACCCTTCCCGTTGGTCCCGCAGGTGACCAGCACGTTCGAGTACCGCGCCCTGAAGTCGTCGAAGGTCTGGGCACTGATCTGGGATCTGTTGAGCGAGTGATCGAACGACTCGCTGATGACCCGCACCTTGCCGCCCATGTCCGCGATGACGCAGTGCTTCTCGTTGAGCATGCGCAGCCAAGGCTCCTCGACCTCCTCCTTCGCGCGCTCGATCTGCCGCATCGCGTAGGACTCCCAGTTGGGCTTCTCCTTCACGCTGACGGCGATCTCGTTGTTGCCGGTGATGACCGAGAAGATCATGTCGTCCGGCACCTCGTTGCGGGTCAGCTCGCAGCAGACGCGGAACAGGGCTTCTGATCGCGACGGGTACTTGCCTGGGTCGAGTGGGTCGGTCGCCGTGGCGATCAGCGCGTAGCAGTGGTCCGAGATCGACTTCTTGTTGTCGGCGGCCCAGTGCTGAAGTTCCTCGACGCCGATCGACGTGACGTTGCCCGAGACGCGCATCCTCGACGGCTTGCGGCCGATGATCGACGTCACCTCCTGCTGCACGCGCACGGCCGGGACGAAGCGGTCGAGCGGGTAGACGTTGTCGTTGAACTCGATCACCGTTGCCAGTTCCATCTGGCGACCCTTCTTGCGCTTCTTCGCGTCCGGGACGTTGATCGTGCCTGGCAAGCGCAGGATGCGGTCGATGTTGTGGCAGTTGTCGGCCTGCATCTGCCGCTCGATCTGGCGGTTATACGCCTCGATCTGCTCGCACTTGTCGACGTTGCCCTCGACGACGAGGCGGTCGTCCTCCTCAAGCTGCCACAGCGCCTGGTAGCCGCCGCCGGAGAAGATGATGACGGTCGGCGCCGGCTGGAACGCGCCGAGCATCCTTAAAATGCGAGACCGATCGCCGATCAGGTACTTCTTGGTGTGCGCCTTCAGCGCATCGTCGTCGAGATCCTTCGGCGCGTCGATATCAACGCGCGGATCGACGTCGACGTGAAGGTGCGTCATCGCGCGCACGTCCTCCTTGTGCGCCTTGTTGAACTTGTCCCCGTTGGCCCGCGTGCCCAGCGGTGCCATCAGGGCGTTGAGCTGAAAGTACAGGTTACGCTTGCCCTGCCAGCGCTCGATCCAGTCGAAGCACGCTTGACGCTGATCGACGGTGAACGAGATGCCGGTCGGATATGAGGGCTTCTCGTCGGGCTTGATCGCGGTGAGGTTCCACGGTCCTGCCGGGAACATGCGCTCCAGGAACGCTATCGCAGCGGCGGTGTCCGGGACGACGGAGAGGGTGATGTTGGTCATGAGTGGATCAGGACCAATACGCCAGCAGCTTCTCCACCTTGACCTTCCCCTTCTCCATCATGTTCACCCACACGCGCGATACCCCGATCGCATCACCGATCTCGTCCTGCGTCATGCCGTAGCGCATGCGCATCAGCACGCAGTACTCCTGTTCGGTCAGGTCGGTCTGCGGGTCGAACGCGAAGTCGATGCCGCGCTTGGCTTCCTCGCACAGCTGGTACACGCTGCGCTTCAGGCCGAATTCTTTTGCAGCATCGGTCTGCGATAGCTTCTCGCGGCGGCGCCATAAAAAAAGATGTTCGTGGTCGTCGATCTCGAAGGCAGTCAGGGGCGTAGACATTCTAGTAGTTCTTTTCCATTGACGCTGCGTTCCCACTTCCTGTGGGCCGCAGCAATCGTCTCCTCAAGCGAGCATCTGCCCACCACCGTTGCAGCGACCTCCCCCTTGAACAACAGCCAGACGTGTCCGATCTTCAGCAGGAACCACACCTTGCCGCCGTGACGATGTCTCTGCACCGCCCAGACGCGCTGCTCCTGCACGTACTTCGGTACCTTCAGGATCGGCGCCTTGCGCTTGGGCATGACGATCTCTTTCAGTTCCATCCAGCCGCCAATGAACTCGGTGTCCGGGCAACCCGGAGTGCAGGAGTTCTCGACGCGCTGGGGATCGAGCGAGACCAGGTGCGGTCGCAGCGTCTCCCACATAGCCTTCTCGGACACGGTGCGGCTACTCGCGTACGGCTGTTTTCAGTTCTCCGCTGGGCGCGAACTTGACCTTGTAGTGGGCGTCGACGACGATGGCCTCGCCTGTGCGCGGGTTGCGCGCATGACGGATTTCCGTGAAGACCTTCTTGATGCGGCCGAGCCCTGGCACGACGACCATCTCGCTGCCGCTCTTGAGCAGCGACTGCACGGCGGGGCCGAGCGCGTCGATCACTACGGCGACGTCCTGCTTGCGGAGATTCGTGTCTTTCGGCAGCACATCGTAGATAGCGCGGACCAATACTTCTTTGTTCATTGATAGTGTTCCTGTTGGTTATTGTCAGTGCAGCGGTTCTCTATGCCACATCCTTCCATACATGCCCCATGCTGCCACCCCACGACTCCCCGATCTCAATGTCAACCCGCATGTCCATCTCGATCTTGATTGCGCTGCACATGATCTCGGCGATGGCGTCGGCTTCCTTGCGGCTCTTGATGGAGTTCGCGATCTCGTCGTGGACGGGGAAGAGGATACGATAGCCCTCGCGGTCTATGTTCACAAGTGCCTGCTTTGTCTGATCGCCGGCACTTCCCTGGATGCGCCGGTTGAGCGCACGATAGGTGAACTGGTAGTTGCCGTTCTCGTCCTGCTCGAAGTGGCAGCGGCGCCCGCTCTCGGTGCGCACGAAGCCGTTGGCCTTGGCGTGCTTCTCGGCCTTCTCCGACAGTTCCCTGACGAACGGCATCTCGGCGTCGATCTTGCGGACGTACTCCTCCACCTCCTCGCAGGCGCCGACGAACTTCTTGTTGCCCTGGCCGACCAGTTGCCTGCCCATGTCGCTGTCGACGGGGTAGGAGGTGCCGCGCGGGCCGTAGACCATCAGGCGCGTCGGCTTGCCCAGGTCCACGGCCAGCTTCTTCGCCTGCATGTTGTAGGCGCGGCCCAGAAAGATGATCTTGCTCTGCTTGCGGCCGACGTTGATGAAGCTGTCGACGACTTGGTAGATGTCCGACTTCGGGTCGCGGCGGTACTGGTCCGCGCACTCCTTTGCGCCGCGCAGTCGGAGCCGCTCGGCCAAGGATATGATCCACATGGGCTCCTGCTTGGAGTAGTCGATCGAAGCCCACTGCTCGTCCTCCTCCGGCAGGTAGATCGCGCGCCACATTGCCGAGAAGTCGTCGCGCGAGGGCTGCTGCTGGAGGTTGAGCTTGCTGCTGCTCATGCGGCCGAAGCGCGCGCCCTCGCCCTCCTCATCGCTGTCGCTGCTGGAGTCATCGCTCCGCGGCAACTGATTGAACTGGCAGTGCAGCCGTCCTTTGACCTGGTGCTCGCGCACCGACGCGGCGAATGTCGTGCGCAGTTTGTTCACTTTGCGGGCGCGCTTGATGGCGTCGGCGACGGGGTGGTGAAGGCCGTCGAGCATCGCGGCCGTGATCGACGGCGCACCCTTCTCGGTCTTGGGCGGCTCGACGCCGATCTGGCGCAGGGCCGGGGCAATCGCCTCGGCCTGCCATATTTGACCTTCTCGGTCCATCGTGCCGGCGCGGATCAGGACGCCCGTCTGACGGTGCACCTCGTCCAGCGCCCGCGCCTCCTCCAGCACCGACCACCGCTCGATCTGGGCAAGCCGCTGCAGGTTCACCCGCACGCCGCGGCGCTTCATGCGCACCAGCACCGGCAGCAGCGACGTCTCCAGCGCGTAGACGCGCTCCAGCTCGTCCTCGACGATCTTGCGCTCTTGCCGACGCAGCACGCGCAGAGGAAGATCTGCATCTTCCTCCGCGTACGCGCCGACGTATCTCGCAGGCAGTTCCCACAATCCTTCTTTCGGATGCACTCCGTATTGCGCCGCCGCCTCTTTCAACAGTGTCTCATCTTTCCCGTCGAACCCCCAGCGCTTGGAGATATTCTGCACACTGTAGGATCGGTGCAGCTCGTAGATCAGGGGATCGGCGACCATGATGTCGCGGAACGCCTTTACCCTGGGGAACTTGATCCCGTGCTCCTCACTCCAGTCGAGGTCGTAGGGGAGATTGCCGCCTACGAGGTCCCCTTCAAAATACGCAGCTTGATCGCGTATGTAATCGAGTACGTGATCACGTTGCAGGTTATCACCTCCGGCATGTCCGAATGGTAGATAGTGACGCGGACCGTCTTCGATGGCGAATGAGATGCCCACAAGCCTTGCATTACTACGGCGCACTCCGGCACCAAGCCGCTTGAGATCGGGATCGCAGGTTTCAACGTCATAGCCTATCCTGCCTTGCTTGGGCCATACGGGGAGGTCGCAGACGGGCGTGGGGCGCCAGGATGAGTCCGGCGGGAATAAGGGTGCGGTTGCGGGCATCGGATCAGCCCAGACGGTCGATGCGTTCGATCTCGGCAAGCAGCAGCGCGGTAGCCTTGACGAGGTCACGGCGCGGGCTAGTCGTCTTGAATTCACCATGCTCCCACGGCCAGTATGAAACGGTAGGAAAACCAGCAGCCGACAGGGCATAGCAGGCAGCGGCTGCGGCCATCTCTCCCGCTGCGTGCTCGTCATCATGCAGCGGTGTCCAACCCTCCTCGGCGACCTGCCGCTGCCGCTCGACCAGAACGTCCAGCGCAGCGCGGCCCACAGTGACCTGATAGGCCTGATTCGACGGATGGTTTAGGTCTTTCACTTCTCCGTCTCCTGCACCACATATGCCGCCCGATAGGCGCTGATCACCGCGCGCAGTTCCCCGGCGGTGATCGTGAACGTCGCTTCGGCATCCTTCGACGCCAGCACCCGGTCGCCGTACACCGCATCCAGTCTGCCCATCAACTCCAGCGAATGGTCAGAGAACACGCGCTTGGGCGACTTGGTCTTGACCGCTTTCGGCAGATCCTTCGCTGCTTCTTTCGCCTCGGCCTTGTCGATCTTTCCCTGCAGGAATTCGCCGGCCTTCTCGCCGTGCTTCAGGATCGTGCCGATGGCTTCGCCGACCGGCACGCTGCCGTTGCGGACCATTTTGCGTACCGCCGCATCGGCGGCGCTCAGCACCAGCAGGTTGTGGACGTGCGTCGGCGTCTTGCCGCTGCGCTGCGCGACCTTCTCCTCGCTCCAGCCCAGGTCGATCAGGCGCTTGTAGGCGTCGGCGGTCTCCAGCGGCGTCAGCGCCAGGCCGGAATTGCTGGTGATGTTCGCCGCGGCCTGTTCGACCTCGTCGCCCTTGAACGGGATGCAGGCGACGCTGGTGATGTCGAGGCCCGACTCTTTGGCGAGCAGGTAAGCCTCACGCCGGCAGTGCCCGACGACGATGAAGATCGACTGGTCGTCCTCGACCACGACCTCCAGCGGCGGGACGCTGCCGCCGTCGATCAGCGTCTGCGCGATGGACTTGATGTGGGCGCGCGTCTCGGCGCTGCGCATGTCGCGCGGGTTGAAGCCGGGGCGCACTTTGAGGGCGTCGAGCGGCACGTTGAACGCGTCGAATTTCTTGACGGCGCCGGAGCGCGCCATGTTGGAGAGGGAGGCCATGCGGGTGCGTTCCTTTGGTGAACGGTATGGAGTGGTGACAATACGACAGACTGAGGCAGAAGTAAAGCGACAGAACTACATTATTTCGCCGACCATACACTGCGTAAAATACTGGATCGCGTAAGCCTCGACCTCGTCACCAGAGATGCCCGTCTGCCGCATCGCCTCCAGCGCGGTCTGCCAGACGTGGACAGCCTCGTGGGCGAGCGTCGCTACGGTCTGCGCTCGGGATAGTCCCCGCTGGTCGCCTAGACTTACGATACACACCAAGCGCGGCGCTTTGCCGTCTGCGCGTCGAATAATGTGGGTGCACGCTCCGGTACCATCCAGTTCGTACCTGTCTGGTTCTTTGACGCACATCTTTTTTAGCGCTGCGTAGTACGCGCGCTCGCACATCGTGAAGCCGAAAGCGATAGGCAAGAATCCTGTATCGAACCACACCACCTTACGATCTACAGCGCGCATGCTTTCTCCCACGCAGCTTTGGCCTTGTCCAGCAGTTCCCCGATCTCCTTCAGCCCCTGTCGGCTCGCCTTCCCGCGGAACAGCATCTCCGAGGCGATGAAGGCGATGCGGGCGCAGTTTTTGCGGAGTTCGGTGAGGTGTGTTTTCACAGTTTGATGATGTCGACTTCGCGCTCGGCGCGGGTCACGGCAGTGTACATCCATTTGTCCCAGTCGGCGCCGGGCCACTCGTCGAGGATGGCGACGCGCTTCCACTGCGAGCCCTGCGCCTTGTGGCAGGTGATCGCGAAGCCGTACGTGAACATCTGGCTATCCTTGATCGCCCAGGGTGATACCTCTTTGCCCAAAAAGGGCTCCTGGTGGGCCTCGACGAACATGCGCTCGTCGTCCTCGCCGCGCAGGTTGAGCTGGACGTAGCGACCCTCGACGTAGGAGTCCTCCTCGCAGAACCACAGCTGCCCGTTCAGTAGTCCGATCTCGCGGTTGTTGCGCAGGCAGATCAGCTTGTCGCCCTTCATCGGCAGCGGCTTCGTGTGACCCAGCAGCGCGCGAATACGGGCGTTGGATGTGTGCCGCGTAGCGTTGCGGCCCACGATCAGCTGGTCCGCAGCCATCACGATCTCGCCGATCCTATCCTTGCCCAGATCGCTACCACGCAGCACGCGGCTCAGCACGGCGTTGCCCTCTTCATCCTTGCCGTGGTGGTCGCCCATCGTGAGGCCGCGTTGCTCGCGAATGTCGGTCGCCAGGCGGATGATCGAGTTGTCCTTCGACTGACGGTGGATCTCGGTCAGCAGCACCTCCGGCTTGTGGATCGGGAAGTAGCTCGGGCCGTAGATCGGTTGCAGCTGGAACGGGTCGCCCAGCGCGAGTATCTTGACGCCGAACGACGCCATGTCCGCGCCGACGGTCTTGTCGATCTGGCTGCACTCATCTGGCACCAGCAGCTTCGCGGTCTTGGCGGGGCTGTCGAGGTTCAACGAGAACATCGGCCGCATGACGTTGGCCCGCTCCTCGGTGATCTTGTGTGTGATCGAGATCAGCTTGATGCGGTTCTCGTGCGGCTCCTTCTCCAGGAGCAAGCGCTCGGCCTCAAGCTGCCGCAGCCGCTCCTTGCTCTTGTCCTTCGGGCTGTAGATCGCCGAGTGGATCGTGCTGGCGTTGGTGCAGCCTTTCTTGTGCAGGACGTGCGCGGCTTTACCCGTGGGCGCCATGAATAGCACCTCTCCGTCCACGTCCTTCGCGAAGTGCCTTGCGAGCGACGTCTTGCCGCTGCCGGCGGGACCGAAGAAACGGAAGACCTGTGGGGCGTGGGGGTCGGCGAGCCAGGCGGCGACTTTGCGCAGGGCGGTGTCTTGTTGGGGGGAGAGGTCCATGAATGGCCGGTGGGTCACTGCGAAAACAGCGGATACCTCCAAAGAGCGGCACCCGGTGAAGGGTGCCGCATCTGCGTTCGTAAACGATGCAGTAAAGACGATTTTGGAAATCGTCTTCACAGCATCGTTTAGAACACCGCTTCTGCATCCTTCGTCGCGGGGCGCTCGCTGGTCGCTTCCGCCGTCTTCACCGCGCCCTGCCGGATCATCTGGTTGAAGCCCTTGGCGTCCTGGTAGAGGCTGTCGTCGGGCGACAGGCGGACGGCGGTGGCGTCGGCGCCGTTGAAGCCGACCGGCTGGAAGTTGAAATACTTGAAGCCGTCCTTCTCTTCCTTGATGGTCTTCAGGCGGTAGACGTGGCTGAACAGCGGCGGGTTGATGCGGCGGCCGTCGCCGACCACGACCTGGACCATTTTGGCCTTGGTGATGAAGTTCTTGTATATCTTCACCTTCATCGAGGTGAACGCGATGGCCGCGTACTCGGTGGTGCCGTCGGCCTTGAGGACGATGACGTACAGGTAGTAGGTCTCGACCAGGTCGTTGCCAGCCTCGGTCTTGTACTCGCCGAACTTCTCGCTCGCGGCCTGCGCCTTTTTCACCACGTCGCTGTCCAGTTCGTGCTTGCCGACGAAGCCACCGCCGTCGTCGCGCGGCTTCCACTCGACGAAGATGTGCTGGGAGAAGCACGGGATCAGCGCGATGCCGTCGGTGCCGGAGTAGGGCTCATTGGTGACCGTATTGAGAATATCACCGGCCTTCGCTGCGGGATTCAGGTCCAGTTTCTTGGACTGCGGCTGCAGGACTTCCAGGAACGGGATGACCAGATCGGTCTGGGAGACGCCCTCGAATCCGGCGCCGACGTCATCGCCGTAGTCGATCACGGCCACGTTGGTGCTCTTCGGCTTCTCGGCCACTTCGCCCTTCGGCGCTGTTGCGGTTTTCTGATTCATTTGCTTCTCTTACCTCGCTTGCTCTTGGATTTTGGGCCGTTTTTTTGAGTGCCGGCGCGCGGTGCACTTTGCTTTGACCCCTTGACCGGGGTCTTCGGTAAACGGGTAGCCGTTGCAGCCACGACGCCATTCTTTTTCTTCTTCGGCGTCATGGCTGCAACAGCTTCAGGACTATCTTCGGCACGTAAAAATTTCGGCGTAGGTTCGTAAACGGGAGCATCGAACAGATCGTCCAGGAGTGCGCCCACCGCATGCACTACCAGCGCGTCCATCGGCCCACCGAATAGTCGTTCGCCACGCTTCGGCCAAAGCCAGATGAAGAACCGGATCACCTTCTCGATCGGCGCGCTGAGGAAGTAAGCTAACACCGGGGCGCCGACGCAGAGCGCGACGACGAGAATGGCGGTGACGAAGGGAGAAAACTGATAGGGGTCGCTCATGGTATTTTTACATCCATCTTGTACATGACGTGGTCGTAAACGACATAGCCGGAGTTATCGACGATATGCCACCAGTCGCCCCCACCTCGGCTCTCGACGGCTTCACTGACCGTGTCGAATGATCCTTTGAAGTCGCCCCAGCCTCCACTCGGATAGTAGTTGTCGCCACCGAATAGTAAGAACTGCTTCACTTCCCGATCTCGATCACCGATTTGCGCTGCCGGAACACGCCCAGCAGATCCATCGGAATCTCCTTGCCCTCTGCAAGCGCCTCGCGCACGAACGCGGCGAGTGTTTGGGTGTGGACGTTGGCCTCGTCCTCGACGATCAGGCCGCGGTTCAGCAGCTCGTCGGCCAGCGCCTTCGCGGCGTCGTCATCATCGCGCCCGAATTCGATGCTGACGCAGCGCTTGATCAGGGCAGCGTGGCCATGCTCGCGCAGCCACTGCAGCGCGCGGCCCTTCGAGTTCTTGGGGATCGAGGCGCGGATCGACTCTTTGATCTTGATGACCAGGCCGCTGGAGGTCTGGAACATCTCCATGCCCAGTTCCTCCATTGCTTGGGGCAGTTCGCGCTCGGCGATCTGGTCGACCGCCTTCTTGGCGATCTCGACCGCTTCCTGTGCCTTCAGCAGAACCTGCTCGGCGTCGGCCTGCTTCTCGGCCAGTTTGCCCAGGCGCACCATGACGTTGTCGGCCTTGGGGCCGTCCGCTTCGGCGGCGTCTGATGCGTATTCGTTTGCGAGATCGTTGATGTCAACCATATTGGGTTCCTTCGTTCCTTTTCTGTGCTTCGATAGTGTCAAATTAGCAGGGGTTTAAGCAGATGTCAAATACTATTTCCAACGGCGCGAAACACACCGTCCACCAGGATCGGCATGTAGCGCTGATCCTTGCCTGACCACTGCAACACCTTGACGCGGCCGTCGTTATAGTCGGCGGCGATGGCGAAGCAGATACTCATCAGCACGGGGTTGCCCACCAGCAGCAGGTGGTCATCGTCGCAGAAGTCGGCGAGCTTGCGGTGCAGATCGTCGAGGAAGCGGTCGGGGGTCCAGGGCGGGACGTTGCTCCCTAATAGGTAGATGATCTCGTCGCCGTGTTCGAGCGCCCCGGACAGGTCGAACTTTGGGACCAGTTCCATCGTTTGGGGGTCGCGGTGGAGCTGGTTTTGGACGGCGAAGATGCGGCTCATTCTGGGCTCTTTGGGTTCAACACGAAGCAGGCGATATGTCGGCCGGTTCCTTTGCCCTGAGAACGGTCCTCGGTGGCAAGCCAGCGCACATCGCCCAGATTACGCACTTCAGCGCCGGCTGCCAAGAGCATGAGCACCCACTTGTCGATTGGGTACACGAGGACGACTCGCTTGCCTTTCTGCTGCTCGGCGATGGCCTTGCGCACCCATGCGGTCGGACCTTTCTTCTTGCCTTGGTGGATGATGGAACCAAACGGCGGATTGACGTAGTTCGACGTGCCCCACTCATCGGTGAGACCGTCGAATCCCTCCGGCTTCGGGTACGGGCACGGATCGAAGTTGAAGCCGAACTCCAGATCAAGCTGTTCGTAGAGAGGACGGCGTGAGCCAGTAGTGCTTGCCGTCATCACCGTTACCGACGTGGAACTTATTGTCGGACGGTGCGAGTTGCGACTGATGCATTACTTGAACCATAGGACGAGCGATCCAGAAAGAAAACATAAAGAGCCGAAGATATATAAGAGCAACGCTATTTTATCAGCGGACATGTGTCAGATCCACCCCTTGATCACGTCGCCATTGATTTCGCCGGCCACATCGAATTTGGATCGCAACGCCGGGATGATCCGCTCGTCCACCGTCCCCGTCCCCACGATGTCGATGATCTCCAGCGCATGCTTCTTGCCGATCAACTGTGGACGATCTTCGCTCTGTAGGCGGTCGATCAATCGGAAGGTGTTGGTATGGTAAATCGCGGTCTTCGCTGCGTAGAGCGGAAGACCAGAGCCGCCGACCTGGGCCTTGGACAGGAACCAACATACGTCCTCGGGATCATTCTGGAAGCGATGCTTGGCCGCAGCCCGATCTTCATCGCTCACCCGTCCATCATACTGCACGAACGGGATGCCCTTCTTCGTCATCTCGATCTTGAGCAGGTCGATGTCCATGTCGAAGCGGCACCACACGATGCCTTTATGCCTGCGATCCTCGATCACCTCCATCGTCGTATCAACGCGGGGGTTGCGACCAGGCATGACGTGGTGGACCTCCTCGATCTCGGATGGCAGGTAGCCTGATGCGATCTGTTGGAGACGCAGCAACCGAACGATGGGCAGCACGCTGGTTACCAACTCACCGTCCACCTCGACCATGTACTCGTCGCGCAGCGCTTGGTAGATGCGGTCCTGCTCCGGCGTCATCTCGAAGTACCGCTTCGAGTACAGCTTCTCCGGCAGGTTGATGTCGGCGTCATCCTCGGTGACGCGAGAGAAGATCGGCTGGATGATCTGGTTGAGGTAGTCGAGTCGCTTGTACCCCTTCAGCAGCGGGAACTCGCGACCGCCGTCCTTCGGCTTGATCTTGACCCATACGCCGAAGTGCGTCTTGAACTCGACGTAACTGTCGAGATGGTGCTTCAACCAGAAGTCGGCGTCGAGGAACTTGAACTGGGAGTAGAGATCGAAGGGGCCGTTGGCGACCGGGGTTCCATTGAGTCCAGTTCGATAAGGGGCGAAGGGACCAGCAGCGACCAGCGTTTTACTCAGCTTGCCGATGTTTCGACCAGGGGGGCTCTTGGCTCGCCAGCAGTTATGGACGAGGTATCCGTTTGCGAAATAATGCGGGCATCCTTCAACTTCGAGATTATAGACGGTGACAGGCACTCTTCGTTCTTGAACCTGAACACAGTCCACCCGAGTTCTTCCAGTTTGGTTTGCTTCTTGATGTCCTTCGCCCTGATCGCATGGGCCAGATGACTCAGACCGTCCACTTCGATTGCGATCATCCGTGCGGGATGTGCCAAATCGGGCTTGTAGTTGGTGGGATAGCCAGGCTGCTTTCCGCCCAACTTGATCGGATACTCGGGAACCCACTCCGAGCCCAGGATGTTCCACAGTTCCTGCTGTGCAGGCGTCAAACCACGACCGTTCCCACCACGGTTCGCCGCTCCCACACAGTCCTTGCCCTGAAGTGCTGCGCTGATCCGTGCGCGGGTTTCGTCCGAACGTGGCTGGCCCTTGTTGGCGGGTGGGCGACCTTTGTTCTTGCCCATCATCGCCTTGCTGACTTTCGCGTAGGTCTCCGGCTTGAACACTTTGGCCCTGTGTTCCGGAGTATTCATTCTCCACTTCGCTGAGCAGGATCGACCGCAGAATCTGCCTCTGTTCGGTTATTCCTTCTTCAACTTCGGAACAAACAGCGCCCCGCAAATCTGACAGGGCCTCTCCGGTAGTCGAAAGTAATAGACCCTGTGTCTTTTCGGCATGTTCCCACCCTAAATCGGTAAACAGCGGATGATCCGCCGTACATTCAATGAGCAACTTATCTTTCGAGAAAAGTTGCACCGTTTGCTGTGTCTTCGACACATGAACATATGAGATGGGCCGAAGACCATTTGAGGTAAGCACCGAGTCGCCCACCCTCAGCGACTCAATAGGTCTCTCACCAGTTTCGGTGGAGATCATCGTGCCTGCAACAAAGCACTCATCGGCTACGAAGTTGGATCGATGTCGCTGCAGAAACTCCTTCGCTGTAGCCTTGCCACGATCCGTCATAAACGCATCGTAACTCATTGTTAAAACAGCGAAGTCCTTATGCTTCACCACCCGCTCGATCTTCTCCTGGTGCTTCAGGGTGTTCGCCTTCGGCGACTCGTAGTAGGCCGCGCGCGTCTTGCGCATAATGCGATCGGGAACGTGTCTGCCCAGCTCATCCTCGACCCAGGACCGCTGCACGCCGTTGGGCGCCAGCACAAACAGCCCGTCTACCTTCCCCTGCTCGTACAGGTAGCAGGTCTTGTCGATGGTCGCCTTGGTCTTGCCGGTGCGCGGCACCCAACCCAGGAAGCGCGCGACGTCGTCGCGGTGCTCCTCGAACTCCTTCAGCTGGTGGGCGAACGGCTCGGACTTGAACTCGTAGCGGTATTCCAAGACAGCTTCCTTTTCTATTGACAAAACGACTCTATCACAGCCTACTTCCTGCGTCTATCCCCGGTCTTCCTCGGCGCCTTGATCACAGTGGCCTCGTAGTGGTAGGTCTCCGTATCCTCCTGAAACGACAACGTCCCAACACTGCGCCGGCCGGAGATCCGTACGAGATCGCGGTACAGATTGATGATCGTCGCGTTGAGGTGGCCAGCGCGCGCGGCCGAGGCGTGCTGCAGTTTGGTAATGTCCGTGCGGCAGGACTCGTGCTCGTGCTTCATGTCATCCAGCAGCTGACGCAGCCCCTCGATTGCGCGCTTGTTCTGGTACCACACGATGACGCCCATGAACGCTGCTGCGCTGAGAAACAGCACTTCGTAACGCCTCTCGCTGCTGAACAACTGCGTGATCGCCGGCAGCAACGCCACTGCGGCCCCGGCGACGGCCGTCAGGACCGTCGAGATGGGCGTCTTCTCGCTATGCAGTTTTACCTCCATCGCGGATAATCCTTGTGCTTGTCTTCCTTGCGCCGGTTGTAGTCGACTGGCCGGTATTGGGCGTCGCCCGTGTTGTTCTTCTCCAGTTCGGTCAGGAAGGCGTTGCGCACGGCCTGCATGGCGAAGGCCCAGAGAACGCGCCACGGCGTCCAGAAGGTCCACACCCGGATACCGGGCACTTTGTAGCGCGCTTCGATCGCGTAGGGGGCCTTGCGCTCCTCGCTGCTGGTGCGCAGCGCCAGGCGGCGTTCACGGCCTCCGAGCCATATCCAGCCCATGATCGTGAGGAAGACGATCATGGAGCCGATGGTCCAGATCGACCAGCCGAACAACGGGCTGAGCGACGTGATCAGCGTGGCGAAGAGGGAGTTAAGCAGGTGCCTCAGTTTCATGGCGACGGCGACCCATAACAATCAGGATGGTAAGTGCCGTCGCGGCACCTATGAGATTAGGCCAAGGCCCGAAGGCTTGGGTGCAAAGCTTCAACGATGATGCCTGCGTACCGAACAGCGCGGTACCGCAGATGCCGATCTCCGACTCCTCCATTATCGCAATAATTGCGGCCAAGCATAAGAGTGTGCGCCAGGGCTCGGGCCACGAGCGAACTGTGAACAGCGTCACAGTCGCGAAGACGATGACCTCCGGTGCCCTACCGACGTACTGAATCCAGCGGTACGCCTCATCCGGACGCGCGAACATATCTGCCCACCAGTTCACGCCGTAGTGGACCACAAAAACAATGGCCGCTGCGAACAATGCAGCGGCCATCTGTAGGCGTCGGGCCATCGGTCGACTAGCCGCCGGGAGGACCCTTGCCGCCGCCGTCCAGCGGCTTCGCGCCCTTCTTCACGGGCTTCGCTTTCGCCTTCTTCTTCATGGTGTCGCTCCTACTGGGGTGACGGGGGCACCGCCGTTGGCGATGACGGCTTGTTCGAGTCCGCCGAGGCCGACGGACTCGACGCTACACTGGGAAAGGATTGCGGATAGTCGGTCAGCAAATCCTGGATCATTTGGTGCGCTTTGGGCGGCTGCATCAGTGCCGCCGGGAACGGCGGGCAGCTTTGCACCACCGCTTGCTGTGGCTGGCTTGCGCACCCGACGCACAACAGGCTGAGCATCATCGCAGTGGCCAGCAACGACGGCCTGAACTGCGGGCTTCTCTTCCGCGACCACGACTTGCTGCTGGGATTCATTGCTGACGACTCCGGTTGTTGCCTGGGCCTGTGAGATGGCCAATTTGGACGCGTCGATCTGTGCCTGCGCGACCGCGGCGTCCCATTCGTTCTTCTCGTAGTGCTTGCCGACGAAGAAAGCACCGCCCGTTGACGCAAGCCAGAACAGGACCGCGCCGAGCATTACGTAGGGGTTGAGCATTTAGTTCTCTTTCACTGTGACGGTGCTACCGCCGGCCTGGACGCGGATGTCCTGCGCCATTGCGGGGTCTTTCGGCTTCAGGGCCATCGCTGCGCCCATGCCGGCGAGCGCCGACCCCAGACCGATGCCGAAGGTCTGCGGGTCGAACTTCGTGTAGTTGGCGATGGCCAGGCCCAGGAACACCAGTACCCCGAGGAAGGTCAGCATCTGAGCCATCTCGTAGGTTTCATTGTCGTTTCCCGTGAGGGTATTTCTCAGGAGACGACCGAGGATGTTCATGGGCCTGCGACCCGATTACGCCAGGAAGTGGACGCACAGGCCCATGCCGAAGCCTGCGCCGAGTGCGATCACCCACGGCAGATGGGTCTTGACGAAGGTCTCGACGGTACTCTCGGTCTTGACCGCTACGCCAAGGATGGGGGTGACAAGCGCCTTATACTCGGCCTGTGCCTCGGCGCTCAGCGTGGTGATCTCGGTCTTCAGTGTCATGGTTGTCTCCGGTTTCCTGTCGATTCTACAGCGCTTATCTGGTATACGCTATGGTGTTTTGACCCTACAGGATCAACCCCAGCGCCGCCTGTCCGGTCGACGCTGCGGCCGTGATCGCCTGGCGGATATCAACGTGCGCCTTGTACTGATCGCTGACGCTGATGGTAGACGTCTCGCCCAGAGCCAGCATGATGACCTGTTTCGTGACTCCGTCGATACCCCCGTTGGCCGCGATCTCCGCGTCCGAGGTAGTGTGCGTGAACTCGGTCAGGATCGGGTGCTTGTTGGCGTCGACGGTGGTCGTGCCATCGGCACCGACCTGGCGTGTCGTCACCGTCAGCACGAGTGCCTGGGTATTGGCATTACGCTGAATCGAGCAGACGACGCCTACGGTCGCCCCCGTGTCCAGGAGTAGGAACTGGTCGGGCCAACTGCCTGTGACCGTTGTCTTCGTATAGGACATAGTGTTCGCCTAGACTCCGCCCGATTCGGGGAGCGTCTTGATGTTGTGGTGGAGGATGTACGCGCCCTCGATGTCGCCGGCCCAGAAACAGCGGTCTCCAGCGTTGATGCCCACGATTCTGCGAAGGCCAACAGGGGTGACGAGAATCACCTCCTCGAAGTGTATGTCATCGCCGCGCATAACGGTCACCACGTTGCCTAGCGCCTCGCTGGCATAGACGTAGGAACCGTCGATGCGCCGCAGCGGTGCGTCGAGCGAACAGGTCAGCGTGATGCCCGACTTGGTCAGTACGCGCACGCACAGTTGCGGCACGCGCACCGCGTGCACCACCGCGTGTGTCTCGTTGGCCAGGGTCGTCTCATTGACGCAGAGGATCGGCGTGCAGCACTCGACGTCTGCCGCCAGGCCGAGCGGCAGGAAGCACTCGTCGGATACGCATGCGCCACCGCCCCCACTGCCGCTACCCCCGCCACTGCTTCCTCCCGATGCGGGATAGGTAATGGCTACACTGCCCACGTAGACGACGCCATCGGTCGTCGTCAGTCCGAGGCCCGTCGTGTCGGAATTCAGTATTAGGGAACCGCCCTTGAAGCCAGGATCGTCGTACCACAGGAAGTAGGTGACGGTGGTGGAGGGCGTTCCCGTCAGGGTGAGGCTGCTGGCGTTGTAGGACGTTGTTGCACTGCCGGCGATCAGGGTCGCCGCGCTGACGCTGATCGTCGCGCCGACAGGAGGACCCCCTGTCGTGGTGTACGAGATGGTCAGCCCGGACCATGTGCTACGGATGCTTCCCACCGTGGTAGAGGACGAGTTACCCTGCGGCGTCTGCAGCACCAGCGTCGAGCCGTTGAAGTACGCAGTCTCCACCAGCGGCGCGCTCTTTTTGCCCTGCAGGTTGATGCTCTGGACCTGCACTGTGTAGGTGCCAATGCGGCCCAGCGGGATCGATGAGTAGGGGACGCGAACGTTCGGTAACTGGACCGGATTATCACTGTCCACGAAGTACGACACGATATAGCCGGCGACCCCCAGAACGGTGGCCCAGCTCGCGTTGATCTGCAGGGCGTAAGCGCTACCGCTGGGCGCTACCGACTCGGTCAGCGTCATGGAGGCAGGTGCCGCCGGCAGCGCGGCGTTGATCGACACCGTCCGAGGCACGATGGCGAGGCCAAAGTCGATGCTGTCGTACTTGGATGGGTTGTTGGCGACGCCCTGGATCTGATAGATATTCTTGTCGGACTCGACGACCGAGATGATGCGGAACAACTGCGGTACAACCTCGGTGCCTGAAAGTATCCAAATCGTCCCCGCCTTCGGCAGTTCGCCCAGGGGCAGCGTGAGGATCACTGTGCTGTACTGGCCGTCGGAGGGGACAGCGGCAACCGGATAGGTGGCGATGCCGCCGTTGCTTGTGATCAGCGACAGCGTATAGGTACTCGCCGCCAGCATCTGCGCGGGCGCGTCGAGTGTGAGGATTGCGCCACCGACGGAGAAGTTGAGGAGCGGCAGAAGACCGCCGTCGAGGAAGACCGCGGCCAGTTCGCCGTCGGGCGCGTAGGGGATCGGGTAGGGACCGAGTCCCGACACCGCGCTCTCGGTGCGCTCGTAGCCCGAGACGATGCTGCCATAGCTGGCCACCACGATCAGGTGCTGGTAGTCGGACGTGGTAAGGCCGACCAGCATGACGCCGACGCCAGACACGGAGTAGTTCGGGCTTGGGATCAGGCGCCCGTCCAGAAACACCATTGTGACGGTGCCGTCCGGAGCCTGCGGCAACGCGTAAGGACCGTTCCCACTAACCGCCGCCTCGTAGCGGAAGAAATGTGCCGTTGTGCCACCCTGGCTGAAGAGCACCACGAGCTGGTTATAGTTGGGGGCAGCGATGCCCCCCAGCGTCAGGGTCGACCCAGACAGTGAACAGTTCGCGCTGGGAAGCAGACCGCCGTCCAGGAAGGCCATGACCAGCAGGCCATCCGGCGTCCCGTTGAGCAGGTAAGGACCGAGCCCCGACACCATCGCCTCGTAGCGGCCAAAGTTGTTGGGTGCCAGGGAGCCGTAAGTGAACAGCGAGACGAACTGCTCATAACTTCCCGAGTTGACACCGACGAGGGTCACGCCAACGGTGCCGCTGGGAACCAGATTCGTCGCGTTGGTGAGCAGGCGGCCGCCGAACCGCTTACCGGCGCGCAGCGGATCGAGCACCTGCACGATCTGTCCCGGCCTGCCGACGGCGCCTTCGAGTCCGGTCGACCACGTGCATATTTCGGACTCCATGCGCTCGGAGTAGAGTATCCAGCGCCCGACGCGCTCAGCCTGTCCCTGCGACGTGCAGCCGACGGCGACGACCTGCGTCGAGATGACACCATAGAGGGAGATACCGGCGGTGTCCTCGACGTACTGCACGTCCTGCGCGTAGAAGTTGTTGGGGTTGTTCCACGTCACCAGGGCGACGGTGTGGCGCGCACTCGACGATGCTCCAGCGTAACTGAAGACACCGCCGATGACGTTGGCTGCTGTGTATTGGTAGATCGGGTCGGCGGGTGCGTCCTGCGCTGCGGTGATCGTACCGCCGGCCCAGAACACCATGCCGCGGAAGATGCTGGCCATCTGCTGTAGGACGGTGTACGCCTCGTTCAGCGTCTGGATGTAGACGTTGCAGGTGAACCGGGGCTCCGTGCCGCCGGTCCCGTTGTCCACCAAGCCATCGCAGTACTGGGCGATGGTGTAGAGCGACCACTTGTCCACCGCCGTCGCGGGGATGTACCTGCCCAGGCCGTAGCGGCTGTTGGTCAGCAGATCGTAGTAGCACCAGGCGGGATTATCGCTCCATGCGATCTGGAAGGTGCCGTCCCAGACGCCCGTGTAGGTGCGCGCCACAGGATCGTAGTTGCTGGGCACCTGGATGCGCAGCAGCTTCATATCGTAGGCGCGGGTCGGGATCTCGTCGAACTGCGAGCTGTCGATGGTGGTGCCCAGGACCGCGCTGTTCGGATAGCCCAGCTTGACGTCCTCGATCTCGTCGTAGGTGTCCCAGTACAGGTCGTTGGCCAGGGTGGTGGTGACGTTGTCCGAGGTCAGGCGTGTCAGACGGATGTCCCACGGCGCCGAGCCGGTCAGCGCGATCTTGTATGCCTTCTGGACCTGGACATCGCTCTTGCCGCTGATAGTGTCATTGACCACGTTGACGTAGCCGGCACCATCACTCTGCACGTCGATGGTCAGGCTGATGGCTGTGCCAGTGATCGATCCGTCGCTGTTAACGATGTAGAGCTGCGGGATACCGATGGTGACGCGCACCTCGTCCACATCGGTGTCGGTAATGGTACGGATGATCGGCGACGCCTGGAACACCTTGACGTTGACGGTGAACTCGTTGGCTACGTCCTCGAAGCCGGGCAGGTAGCTCTGCCCCTGCGTGCCCGCCTGGAAGTAGACGTTGACGCCGTTGAAATTGAAGCTGCCGTCACCGTTCTGCAGCGGGACTTGGTCGTAGTAGATCGACTGCATCCCATTGACCAGTCCCTCAACCTCGCCTTCGCAGATCAGGTCGACGAACTGCGCAAAAGCGATGGACTTGAGGGTGGTGGGGCCTTCGTTGATGCCACCTGCGGAACCACCCTTGCCGCCGGCACCGATGATGGATAACCGCTTATCGGTCACGGGACGTTGACCTGTATATTGCCGCCAGCGCCGCCATTGGTCGGCGGCACGTAGTTGACCGCTACCGGGGAGATGGTGATCTCGGCACTGATCACCACGCTGCCCACAATCAGGCGCCCGTAACCGACCGGGACGGGGTTGCCTTGGGCAGTTGTGTTGATAGCGCCGTTGAACCCGAAAGCCTGGTCTGATCCGCCGTTGGTCTGCGGAAGAGGGGTGAGCAGTTGGATGATGCCGCCGATCAGCATTGCGCCACCGGCCACGATGAGCTGGTTGCCTGCGGTGCCGTAAGAGAAAGCATCCAGCACGACGCCGACGACGATGAGTACCGCACCCAAGATGATCTGTAGGACGCCGCCTTTCTTGCTGCCCATCACGACGGGCGAAATGTAGATGCGTCCGCTGCCTGTGAACTTCAGCTCGCTCTCGCCAATATTGTGGCCATTGCTCCACACGTTGTAGCCGATGCCGCGCTTCTCGGAATCGACCATGTACTTCTCGAAGTCCCGGAAGTTGGCGTTCAGCGCGCGAATCGCCTCGGCCGGCGACTTGACGTCCAGCAGATGGTTCTTGCCATAGCGCTTGGCCAGTTCGCCGTGTAGGACTACTTCGCGCATAGCTTCTCGTGCCGAATGATCATCAGTGTGTGTTTTTTGTAGTAGCCGCCGATGTAGGGCTCACGCGACGACAGTCGACCGTAGAGGTGGTGCAGCATAACACCGTCACCCAGATACAGGGCAGCGTGGTTCGCGACGTTCGCGCACACCTGCATCAGAATTACATCGTAGGGCTTCGGTCCCTCGTAGACGCGCACAAATCCCGCCTTAGTGAAGTTCTCCACGTACAGGTTGTCGCCCTTCTTCCACCACTCGTCGGGGCGCTCGAAGTCAGGGATGTCGATGCCGCAGTACTCCATCATGCCGTCCCGAATGATGGAATAGCAGTCGTGAATGCCGTGGGTGAAGTTGCGCCCGATCAGCGGCGCGCGGAAGCCGCTCGGCGCGCAGTATGCCCACTCGATGTTCGGCAGGCTGAGGATGTGCCACGGTAGTCCCGTCGATTCGCAGGAGGACAGGTCGGCTATCGACGGCTTGGCGCGGGCGTAGGGATGGGAGTGGAACACCGCGACGATCTTGCCCATCTCCTCGCAGGCGGCGTAGTCGCGCGCGCCGATCTTGAAGTGATCGGCGTGTCCGCTCAAGTTCTTGCAGGGATAGTAGTGCGCGTCGTCGCCGACAGCGTAGACCAGTCCGCACGCCTCGGCGGGGAACACCGACTGGGCGTGGGCGAGAGCGTCGTCCTTCCAGTAAGTCATTGTTATTGTTGAATAAGTCCAGCTGCCGGAAATCCGCCGTAAGGCAGCTGGCTCGCAGCCCCGAACCGCGCCTTACAGCTCGACAGCCTCTTCCCGCACACATCGTTCGCCAGCGTCGACGGATTGTCGTTCGCATCGAAGTACAGCCCCGGCACCGGAATCCACGTGCACTCCGCGCCCCTGTAGAGCCACGGACACACGTTCTGGATGATCTGTCGAAACGGCAGATTCACCCCGGCCAGATCGAAGATCGAGGCGAGCGTGAATACCACTGACGTCTTGTCCTCTGAAGACTTCTGGAAAATGTAGTAGACCTCATCCGGCAGGAACTGGTCCGGATCGGCCGTCGGATTCACACCGCCAGGGAAGTTGACCGCGTCGAGGTACTTCACCATCGTGCGGTGCCGGATCACTTGCGCCTGCAGCAGGTCGCCGTAGGACGCGATGTAGGACGAGAACAGACCGCCCACATTCGACACGGTCAGTTTAGGCTGCGGCAGCGTGCCATGGCCGCTGTACTCGAAGCCGTTGGCCTCGATCGGGTAGGGCTGGTAGGTGTTGCCCTGCCACACGACCGGCGCGCCCAACTGGTTCACACCAGAATGGAAGTAGATCACCGACGCGCCGAACGAGGTCAGATCGACCTCGAACAACTCGACCATGAAGCCAGCGTTGAGCTGGCTGATGTCGGTAAGGATCGGCATGCTAGGTCTGGTTGTTCAGGGTGCCCGCGATAACGCGTCCAACGCGTATGCCGCCACCGCTGCTGTTCCAGTGCAGGCCCTCGATGGTCCACAGGTAGACGTTCGCCGAATTGATGTTCGAGTCGTTGCGCAACTCGACATAGGGGATCGCATTCGCCTGGGCGAAGGCACGCATTGCATCATCGATGTTCTTGCCGGTAAGACCCTGCGCGTTCGGCGTCGTGTCCGCCGTATATACAACGCTGCTGATCGTGCAGGCGCCGCGGTAAGACGGCCCCGCGAAAACAACCAGCAGATTCGCGTTGAGCGCGTATATCCCATTCAGCAGCTTCTGCATTTGGCCGTAGGTCGAATTGACCGTCGCCGCGTCGCCGAGTGCGCCGAGCGGTCGTGCCGCCCCGCCCCACTCGTTGTGTCCTTCCTGGAAGAACAGGATGTCGATGTTGGCGAGCTGGTTGACGCCGGACGGGTTGTAGGGATTCGCGCCCGAGGTGATCTTGGTCGCTAGTGCCGCGATGTCGTAGCCGGGATTGCCGTCGTTGAATACCTCGATCAGCCCGGTCTGCTGGATGACGGTGCCCTGGTAGTTGTTGTTGTTGGTTTGGCTGTTGCCGAAGAAACCGATGCGCTTACCCGCGTTCGCGTAGACGGCTCCCCCACCACCATAGCTTTTGCCCGCCACCAGCGAAGAGACGCCGCCATACATGGTCGTGTCCGTCGACACCGTCGAAGGGACGCTGATGTTGTAGGTGCCCGTGCCGCCTGTTCCCGTGCCCAAGGAGGATATCGTCGTACCCGGAGTGACTCCGGGACCGCTGATCGAGTCCCCGATGAGAACCTGACCGCTGGCAACGGCCGAGATCGTAAGCACCGTCCCGGCGATCTGGGCAGTAAACTGGGATCTGTTGACGATGGCCGTGCGGCCCTGGCGCACGGTGCAGGCGGGCAGATCGGTGAGGTTCGGCCGGTTGAACTGGGCGAAGTAGCAGGTGGCCGGAACAGGTACCCATGTGTTGGCGGAGCAGGTGCCCTGCGTCGCCGTGAGCGTGCCGCTGGCGAAGGTCTGCGCCACGTCCATCAAATAGGTGCCCGCAGCGCCAGTCGTGCCGCTCAGTTGCTGCAGGACATTGGTGACGGAGGTGGCCCCGTTGAGGCGCTGGCCCACCTGCACGACGCCGCTGCCGACGGCCGACACCGTCATCACGTTGCCGGTGATCGACGCGGTGATCGATGCGGCGGACGGCGACGATACGTAGGTGTTGCCGGTGATGTCGTAGAAGACCAGAGAGCTGAAGTTCACCGAGCACGCGATGTAGTCGCCCGGATTCACCTCAAACTTACCGGATAGGGAGAAACCGGACGTGGTGCTGATCGCTCCGTTCACCGCGCTGATCGACTTGTTGTAGACGATCTTGCTGGGGTTCAGGATGTTGGCGTCGTCCGCACGCATGTCCGTGACGGCCGCACGCGCCTGCTGCAGCGCCGTCAGGTTCATCGTCGTGAAGGTCGGGTATCCGAACGACGTGTACGGCGATGGCAGGGTGCTCCCCCAGGAGAACTGGTGGGTCGCCTGGTTCGTGATAAGCAACTGGAACCTGAACCAGTAGGCTCCGGCGGGGCGAGCGAACGGTGTCGCGGCGCCTACGGTCGTCGAGGACAGGAAGTTCTGGAAGACGTCGTAGTAGCCCACGACGGCGCCATTCGTCATGATGTTGTTGGAAGGGTCGAGCAGGATGAAATCGCTCACCGAGTAAAGCGAGTTGGTGACGTTCGGCAGACCGCTGGCTGTATTGAGCGCGAAGCCGTTGGTTGCTTTGGTCAGGTCGTACAGATTGAAGGGCAGCAGCGGCGAGATTAGTTTCGCGGTCAGGCGCGCCGAGTCCAGTGACATGCCATTGGAGGCAAACGCGTCCACCCAGCCGAACGCCATGTAGGTCGTGGGAAGAACCGACCCTGGGACCAGTTCCTGGTTCGTTGAGCCGGAGGCGATCGTCTGGCTGAACTGCAAGGTGAAGCAGCCCGCGGGGACCGTAAAGGGGGTATTGGTAGCGACGCCCGCCACGTAGGAGACGAAGGTACCATTCTGGTCGAAGTACGCCAGCTGGCTGCACGATAGGTTGAAGGTGTATGTTGCGCCGGGGGTAACGGCGATGCGGGCGCTCGCGAAGTAGCTCGCGTTTGTGCCAAGCGTTCCGTTGGTGTTCACAACCATGCCGGTGGTGATCCGGTTTTTGTCGAATATATTGATGACCTGGGGTGGCTGCGCGAACGACGCGGCGGAGACCGCGATTGCCTGATTACGGGCCACGACCTCGCCCGACAACGACGCCGAACTGCTGCTCGGCACGATCGTGATCGCGGTGGTGCCGATGGCGCTGATGCCGGCGGCGGTCTGGACCACGTAGAAGGAGTATCCCGACAGCGTGTTTCCGTCCGTCACCAGCACGCATGCGGAACCCAGGCCGGGAATCATATTCTCCGGAGAGCGTCGCGTCAGGACGGCGGCCACGCTGACGGTACCGGCCGTGGTGCAGGTCGCAATGCCGTTGTTGGCGGCCGTCGCCTCTCCCGGAATGACGACGGAGTCGCCGAGAGCGACGGCCTTTCCGTCTAGCGTAAGGACGCCCACCGATGTCATCGTCCACGTCGCGCCGACGCCACCACTACCGTTGTTGTAGGTGTTCGCGGGAAGCGGGGCAGGAACGAAGTTCCCCGCGACAACGGCGCCCGACACGAGGCGCACAGAACTGCGGTTCGGGGTGCCCACCTGGGCGCTGGCTGCGGAGATGGCCGCATTGCCGGCCGAGGTTGCTGCTGCATTCGCCGATGACAGCGCGCTGGTCGCCGATGAACTGGCAGAGGTGGCGGAACCCGTTGCAGACGTCGCTGCGGTGGTCGCGGTCGCGGCGAGTGCAGCGACGTCGAACACCGGGATTGCGTCTCGTGTGAATGTGGTGCTGTCGGGCAGTATGCCCGTCGCGTCGTAGACGCCGTCGGGCGCCGCGAAACTGGCATAGCCGTTGACGTCGCTGAAGAAGGGGTTCGACAAGCTCGTCACGCCGTCCTGCTCGTAGAGCGTCGCGAGGGTCGTGGTCTGCGTCACGAAGACGGAAACGGAGACGCCCGGTTGCACGTTACCCGAGCGATCCTGCACCAGGAAGGATACGTATCTCATGTCTTATTCCACCAGTCCAGAGTCGCCTAATACGACGTCATAAAGAAGGGGCACGGACCCCTCGAACACCTCCAGGAATGTTCCCGTCAGGGTCGATTCATTGAAGTCCACGTACTGAACATCATACTGCTGGCACACATAGCGGGCTACGGTGCCGTTGGGGTTGATATAAAAGAAAGCTTGCACACCTCCCCACACGTCCAATTGCGCCTCCACCTCGTTGACGGTCTCGGTGTCACGGGTGAAGGTGAAGGGAATCTGCTTGGGGTTGGTATTGATGCCGTCGCCGGCCCGCTGCTGGTACCCGTCGCCATAGGCCGCCGTAAGGACGCGCGGCGCCGATGTCGAGTGAGACGTGTAGTCGACCTGCCAGCCGAACGTGGGCGTCGTGTAATCGCTCATCGCGCGGACGCCGCCAGCAGGCCACCTGGGCGCTGCTGCTTCACCAGTTCGTTCTGCACCACGGTCTTGATCGCGATGCCCAACTGACGGCCCTGCTCTGCGGCATCAGCGTTCGTGTTGCTGTTCTGCACGTTGACCGAGATGCCGACATTGTTGGTGCTGCCGGTTCCGCTCGACGACTGCGACGCGGGGATCACGGTGCCGCCTTGGTTGCCGTTGAGCAGATAGGTCTTACCGCCCTGGTTGAACGTTTCGGTGCCAATCTCGTTGACCTGCGTGATGCTGTTGGCACCGACAGGACTTCCCACCGCTGCGGCCATCGTGATGCCGGGGATGGTGGCATTACCGACGCTGCTCGCCGCGCTGGTGGTGCCCGTCGCCCCGAAGATCGATGCCAGCCCACTGAAGAAACCGCCGATGGCCCCCTGGTTGCTGATGATCAGGTTCTCCAGCAGCTTATCCGTCTCCAGCTTGACCAGGTCGGCGAGGATCGACGTCACGAGGCTGGTGAAGTTGATCTTTCCGGTGGTGACGAAGTTCGCCAGCGCGGTGCCGATGCTGTTGAACGTGTCGGTCATCAGCGAGTTGATCATCTTCGCGCTGTTCATCGCATCGTCGTGCATCGTCGAGAAGAAGGTGCTGATGCCAGTCTGCGTCGAGTTCTTCTGCGCGTTCTGGAAGGACAGCAGCTGATTCTGGTACTGCAGGAGCTGGTTGCGCGCGTTGGTGTAGGCGTCGATCTCGTCCTGCGTCTTGCCTGTACTGTAGGTCTGGATATCGCCGTACGCCTTTAGCTCGTTGGCGAGCTGCGCCTGCGCCAGGGTCGTGTCGCCCAGGTGCGCGGCCATCACCTCGGCGCCGTCAATGGCGAGGTTCTGCTGCTGCACGTAGAGCTTGAGCGCCTGCTGGGACTTGGCGTAGTCGGCGGATGTCAGCGCGTCCTTGAGGCCCGACGTCTGCGTGTCGCTCTTCGGTGTACCTGATGTCAGCCCTTTCTTGGTCAGTTCCAGCAGGTCCTTCTGGTATTCCAGTTCGACGTTGGTCTTACCAATCGCGCTCGCCTCGGCGTTGATCTTGTTGATCAAGTCATCGTAGGACTTGGTCTCCTTCGCTGCGTCCTGCGCCTTCTGGGCCGCAGCAACGCGGTCAGCGGCGTCGCTGACGTCACTCTTTTGGTCTGACGACAGGTTCTTCAGGTCGCCCTGCGTGAGGCGGAACTTGATCACTGCATCGGTCGCGGTGCTGACGCCGTCACCGTACTTCTTGTAGTTATCAGCGGCGAACTGCAGCCGCACGGCCTGGTCGTACAGGCTCTTCATGATCTTGTCGTACTCGGACTCGGCCTGCTTGGCACCCTTCTGGTCGGCCAGCACAGCGTCGTACTTCTGCGCAGCCTCGTAGGCCGGACCGTAGGAGGCAGACAG